>Ga0180438_10000234_pt1 | contig 114843 bp, 109 predicted proteins | sample SS_ome_12_FD_132455 | JGI IMG/M metagenome (GOLD analysis project Ga0180438, IMG submission 132455) | Hypersaline lake sediment archaeal communities from the Salton Sea, California, USA - SS_3_D_2 metaG | ecosystem: Environmental > Aquatic > Non-marine Saline and Alkaline > Hypersaline >... | reverse complement strand
CTTCTCCATAACTCCAAGCAAACCAAAGCACTGATATACTGCGCCGCCGTAAGAGTCAATGTAAATCTGAATAGGCTTCGGTGTATACTCTAATCCGTGGATAGCATACACCTTCTTTAGTAGCGCATCATCGGCATTGATTTCAACAATGCTCTTTGTTAGCTTGTGCATTGACTCCTGTGTAACCTGATCAGGCAGATATAGAGAACGATCCTTTGGTAGTGGTAGTGATGACGACATTACTTACCTGTGCTTCCTAGGGCACCATCACCCCGGTTAGAGATGGTAATCGGATGCCAATCATAAATGTTGGGATCCTCAGACGCTACAAAGCGAGCGTGAACAACCGGAACAACAACAGCCTGTGCAATCTTGTCCCCGGGCTCGATAGTCTGCCAGTACTTACCAATGTTGTGAAGATTGACAAAAACCTCACCATCATAGCCAGAGTCCACAACACAAGCGCCAACCAGAAGCTGACGCTTTGCAGCCATACTAGATCGGTTCTTGATTTCCATCATATAACCATGAGGAATAGCAAACCGCAAACCAGTAGGCAGTAATTTGCTTTCGCCCGGATCAATTCGAAGGCCACGCACAGCAGCATCGTCTGGGCTAAATCGCAGATCCAAACCTGCATCTGACGGGTTTGACCTCGTAGGGGGGTGAACATTATCGTGAATCATATGGTACTGTAAAATCATTTTAAATCCTTTCTGGTGATTCTGAAAAGACAACATTGATATTTCTGTTGTCACTGAGGAATCGTCTGATGTATTGCTTCCAGGCTACCTCTGAACCCAACTTGAGCATGATAGCATTGTTGTCAGAAGAACGCAAGTTCCAAGCGCCAGTTTGTCGAAGAATATCTACCTTGTTGATAATCACATCTGTAACGCCATTGATATCTACTGCCTTCTTTAGGGCCTGAACATTAAGCCAGTTACACTGACGGGGACGACCAGTGGTCGCACCAAACTCCTTTCCTAGGCTTTGTAGCAAATCAAATACTCTTCCTTCACCGTGAAAGTTCTTTGCTCCCACGTAAGTATCGTAAGCCTTCGTGATACCGTAAACCTTTCGGACAGCCTGCGGAGGGATGCCGTTTAGGAGCGCCCCAGCGGTCGTACAGTGGCTTGAAGTAACATAAGGGTAATCTCCCCAGTCAATGTCCAATCCAAAGCCTTGTGCGCCCTCACAGAGGATCACAGTGTCACCCTGCTGATTGTTGTGTAATTCTTCATAAAGGTCGATTATATATGGTGCTAGTTCGGGCACATCTTTGGCTAATAAGCCTTCTCTAGCGTATTTATCACGATAGGTCGGTCCAATGCCTCTTTTGGTTGTGCCAATTTTGGTATCTTTTCTGTCTTCTTCTAAGTGACAGTCTGTTGTGATATGAGCATTTGCAGCGATGAAGACTTTGTCTTCTGTGTCAATGCCCGCTTCATTAAGCTCCTTGAGTTCTGCAAAAAACGCTTCTGGGTTTAACACGCACCCTGAGCCTATAATTGACTTAACTCCATGTATAACGCCTACCGGTATTGAGTGTGTAACGATTTTGTTGCCATTGTGGTATATGGTGTGTCCTGCATTTGCTCCTCCGCAAAAACGAATCACATGAGTATAGTCTCCGTTTTTGACCAGATGGTAGGCAACTTTTCCTTTGGATTCATCCCCCATGGCCAGGCCGATGACCATATCCGCTGCTTTAATCATGTAAACTAAACCTTTCTACTAATAGTTGATACGATAAATTCTTTTTTTTACAATATGCCTCAGCATATTTCTTTTTGGCTTCAACTTGTTTTTGGTGTTCTTTATACCAATAACTGCTCTTGATCTCAACCAGAACTTTATTGTCCCCTTTTTCTACCTCAAAGTCAACCCTATATTTTCTTTTTTGTCCTTCAAAAACATAATCAATAGTTGGGCCGTTCAAAACCCTGTAATTATTGTTTTCGCAGTACTTGACAAACCTCTCTTCGTAGGAACCTTGTATATTGATTATATCACCAAATATTGTACTGTATTTTCTAGTCTTTGCGCGGCCGCCACCATTCATCGACGCCTTTTCAGCATACTCGTCTATATCCATAATTTGCTTGGTGCCATAACGATGAAGCATTGTCTCTTCTGCTTTTTGCCTATTGGTGTAATGTTCATCACCATATCTTTCTTTTTTTGTTTTTCTTATTTGAGCCTTAACGGACGCTATTTGTCCTATGTTTACGGCATTAGGATTACAATACTTCTCTCTTATCGTATCTATCGCCTTGTCCCTTATTGCCTTACTTTGAAGAGGGTGTTCAACTCCATAATTCAACAAACAGGTTGCCTTCTTTTTTTCTTTTGTCTCCGCTAGTTCTGATATATTACCTACTCCGTACTTGTCTAATAAAGTTTTTTTAGACTTCTCTTTAACTTTCTTTAGCTGGAATTGGTTTGTGACCCCGTGTTCTTCATATAACCTCTGAGAGCGACATTTGTGCGCGCAACTGGCAGAACATGTTTTTCTATATCCTATCTTCAAGCTGATAAATTTGGTGGACTCAGCGCACATCTTACATTGCCCGTCGCCCTCTTCTTTCAAGTACTCATCATAATAGTTTTTTAAACTTGTTGAGTGTGTTTTTTTTAAATGAGTCCCCAAGTAGTTCAGACCGCAGCTATAATTACAAATTAAGCAAGTTACTTTATACATTTTGTATTTTCTCCATTCATAAATAAATAGTTTTACAAAAAGTAAAAAGCCTTGCCTTCATCACCAAAAGACAAACCTACTATTATATCTGCTATCATTTTCTACTCCCAACATTTTCTTAGCTATCCTGATATACTCAGGGTTTATTTCATCCCAAAAGGCGCAGCTGCTTTTTAATTGATCGAACTGAGAATCCCCAAGTGGGATCATATTGTGGGCGACACATATAAGGACGATTCAAGTGGATCCTGTCCTTGCCCTCAACAATACCCCAACAACGGAAGCGTGTCAAGACGGAATTCGAATCAATAACTTCCACAATCCAATAAGGCTTTCCTCTTTTTGTTTTCTTGCGAATAATCTCGCGTGGAATAAACCATACAAGTCCCAACTCTGGATCGTAATCTGAAATCGCCGGAATGTAATACTCATCCAACTTTTGCCGAACCTCTGGCGTTACGACCAGAGACATAGGGAAAATACCTGTGATTGTTGTTAGATTCTCGATTTCTTCCTCTGGAGTGAAGTCCCCTTCATCTCTATACTTCTCAATGTTCTCATTGAACTTCTTGCGGTTGTAAACTCTATCTACTGCGACAGCAGACCAGAAATGCTTGCGACCAGTGAAGCGATCATCCATTAAACTATTCATCGCTCCCGACCGAACTAGCACATCAAGAGCCTTCTTGTTTAGTTTGCTGTAAACAATATCATCGTGGAATAAAAACTCTTCGATATTCGCAAACGGACGGTTATCAACAATCTGCTGGATTGCTGCGTCACCAAGTCCCTTTAGGCCCGCAAGAGGCTGAATAAGCTTGCGATCATCGTTTGGATCAATCTCCCACTCAAACGAAGAACGGTTTACGTCTGCCTTTTCGATAAAGAAGCCATTTGCCTTTGCAATATTGATTGCCTTTTCCTTTCGCTTCTCGGGCTCCTTGTCCAAGAAAGAAGCCATCCACTCAATCGGGTAATAGTTCCAAAGCCAAGCGCACTGGAAAGAAATCGCGGAATAAGAAATAGCGTGAGACTTGTTGAAGCCGTATCCGGAGAAATACTCAAATCGCTCCCACATACTTTCTGCTTCGTGCCTACGGATACCCTTTTCAACACAACCCTCAACAAACTTGTCGTGGATTTTCATCTTTACTTCATGACCCTTGCCGGTTCCCTTCTTGGTAAGAACCTTGCGAAGAAGGTTGCCTTCATCAAGAGATACGTCCTTACCCAACTTGTGAGCAAGTAAGGCAATCTGCTCCTGAAAGATAAGGAACCCGTAAGTTTCTTGCGTAACTTCCTTGATATGATCATTCATATAATCAATACCGTCTGCGTTCTCCTTAGCTTGAATGTATTGCTCGTGAACATTTGCCGATAGAGGCCCGGGACGATAAATGGAAGTAATGGCGGAAATATCAACCAAAGACTTTGGCTGTGCGTTTGCACAGAATTCCTGTGCTCGCCCCTCGGTAAACTGAAAAATACCGGCGAAGTTTCCTTTCTGGAAAACATTCTTATACACTTCCTGATCGTCAAAGTCAATAACGTCCGGGTGAAGATGCTTGTTGTAGAAATCCTGAACATCCTTGAACGTCGGCTCTGGATTATTGTAATGCCGAACAAGGATGTGACGGATTGCGTCTTCAATCATCCGAAGTGTGGAGAGCCCCAAAAGGTCAAACTTAATAAACCCAAGCGGCTCCAAATGACGAACGTTCTGACCTTCTGCCCACGGAGACTGCCGAACACCACCAGAACTAATAATCGGCATATGCTCGTTTAGATCGTCCGCAATCAAAACGCCACCAGCGTGGCGGGAACAACTCCTTACCTGACCTACAAGCGCCTCAACGTGCGTTTTGATGTGAGGGTGCTTTACAAGGAAGCCACGAAGAGAAGGAGAAAGTTCCATAACCTCTTCCCAAGTTGGAGTATAAACACCAGCCTTGATGCCGTGCCTTGCCTTTGCGGCAGGAGTAGCCTCAAAGATCATCTGAGATGTAACTTTATTTACCTCAATGAAAGGCACACCATAGAACTTTGAAATGTCCTTGATTAGAGACTTCAACTGTAGAGTGTTCCAGTTTGAGATTGGAATAACAGAGTTCTTGCCCCAATCCTCCATAAGACGCTCTTTTAGTTCCATTGGATTGCTCACATCATAGTCAATATCAGGCATATTGGTATCTTTTGGATTATTTAGAAATATACCCTCCAGCTCCTTCTTCTGTCCTGCTGGGACTGGGATTAGGTTTCTTTTAGCCACTGGCAAGTGTGTTATGTTAGTGATTTTCATTTACCATCCTTTGTAATATCTTTCTTCGTTGGTTCTTTACTGAACTAAATGTGCGATATGGGAATAGTGTCTCATAAATGTTTTGTGTCGTCAAGTTGTTTTCTAACGCCTCAACGAACTTTTGGTTTTTACACGCTCATTATCTCGTCGCCTACCTGTAGGTTTTTGGCGAGGGCATAAAAAACTTTATTATCTCGTTTAACTTTCACTTCCATATCCGGAGTGATAGTAATAGTCCTACCGCTATCAGTGTCCAGCTGGATGGCGGCAACCTCTTCCAGTGCTCTTCCATTGTCAGTAATGTAACCAGAGCCTGCGTCCTTTGTCATAAACCTCTCAAAAAGAAGACCATACTTGATAGGGTCAATCTGTGTGATCCCGAGAACATAAGCAACCAAAGAACCAGCAGCGGACCCACGACCGGGGCCAGTCAACTGAACTTCATTTGCCTTGTCGGAGATCGCTTTCATGGTCAAGAAATACTTGCTGAAACCACGGTCATCAATAACATCCAACTCCATCTTTAGACGGTCAGTGTATTCTTTGTTCTCGTGGAGCCCACGATTACGCAAACCTTCCAAAGCATAGTTTACAAGTGCCTCTGTAGCAGTATGCCCCGCAGGAACCACAAAGTCAGGAAGCTTTACAGTTGTATCAGGAACAAAGTCCTCAATCATCTTGAAAGCAATGTCGTGAGTTCGTGTGATTGAGTCCATTACCAACTGATCGTCATACTCTACGCCAGCGGTCTTTGAGTAATACTTGTAGGAATCCCACATTTGGTTTCCATTCTTAGGATAAATCTCATATCCAATCTCTTCAACACCAGCCGGAAGATCGGTATTCTCCATCCAATCAGGCTTGCCCTTACCAAGCCAACCAAGGCGCTTGTAAAGCTCTCGGTCCTTCCAAGCGTCCGGATTAGGATAATGAGAGTCGGCAGTTGAAATAAGTGGAATACCAAACTCGTGATGCATTTCAATAATGTACTGATTTAGCTCGTGCTGCTCTGGAATATTGTTCCATTGAAGCTCGCCGTGCCAACGATCCCCAAAGATCTTCACAAACTCTCTTGTGGTCTCGCGCATTGCCTCTCGGACAGCCTCGGGGCCTTCCTCGCGGTTTGCCCAGTAGTTGCCGGCATACGGACCACCCAAACAATTATGGACCAACAGTCCGTTGGCAAAAAAATTATGTGTGTCTTCGACTGTTATATCATAAGTGTCCTCAATCTCTTCTAATTCCTCTATTTCTTCGATCTCTACAAATTTATAATTATTCATTGTTCCACCAAAATTTCTTGTATTTGTTGTTTGATTGCTTCTTCGTTGTAGTTTATATCATATTCCCAAAGTGTTAGTACATTAAAACCCATTTGTTTCGCTATGTCAAGTTTATGTTGATCCTTTTTCCACACTTCTTCTGCTGGTTGGCCTAAAATTATATCGCTTGCTTTAAAAAATCTATTATCTCCGTGAAAATAAGTCCCATTAACCTCTATTATAAGATCTCCAATCAAAAAATCATAAATATACGATAAATTGCCAAATAACCTATTGTTTTCAGGTATTCTAATCTGTAACTGTTGCGAGTATGAAACACCTATTTCATCTAATATGGCGGCAATCTTGCATTCTACACTGGATAGGCGATTATTATCAGAGAACGACTTGCAGGCCGCTATTCCTCCAGAAGAGCAAATTTCTTTAATTTGCTTTGTCGCCTCATAGAGCGAAATACCCCGAGAAGTGTAGTATTCTTTACATAATGGGCTATCTTTTCGTTTAAACTTGGGATTACCCAGTGTTCCGTTCTTTTTTCGTTGTTCTATTGTTTTCATCTGGCCTTTTCTTGATTTTTCGGCATTAATCAAACTAATCTGCTCTAATGTATAATCTTTTGGGAACCTATATTGAAGTTTCCAGTTTTGAGGCATAGTGTTGTAATTCTTTAAATTACATGTAAGTCCCTGTGATTTAAAAATCGAACGAGTAGTTTGCAGTGTATTTAGCCAAAATAATCGTTCATCCTTGATAGCCTCCGGATAATCTCTTATAATCCAATCCCTTATCATACCAAAACTATGGTTATCTTCTAATTTTTGTTTTATTAATGCTTCATCAACATAAGTGCAAAGTATCATATATTTTTCTTGTTTAGATAAATTGTGGTATTTATGGGCCATTTTGGTTTCCTCTGTGAGGATTGGGGAAGTAAAGACCCCCCTCACAATAAATAGTATTCTCGGGGGGGTTTATACCTTATTTTAAAGACAAAATCTTAATGTTTTTGTGTTTTTTGAGGTCTCCGGCTTCCATCCACCCTTGATCTGTAAAAACCTTGTGATCTGGTGTGAGACGGACACTTTTGCCATCTTTGGTTTTGATACGAATAATTTTGGCTTTCTTTCTTGTTAAATCTCCCCATAGAACACGACGATACACTAATCGTTGTTCTTTTTCGCTATAAGAGAGCACAAAAAGTTCGTTGCCTTGTTTATAGTTTCTGACTACATCATCCAGTCTCATCTGTCCCATAGAAGTATCCAAGATACTATCACCAGTCAAACAAGCAGACGCAGCGATAATGCCTTCTGAATACTTGTCCAGCATCTTGTAATCAACACGCGGATAACGGTAATAGTTCTCTTCGTTGTAAGACTCGGAAATAAGCTTGAAAAGGTTGTTTAGTCCTGTTTGGTTTTGAGCCAAAAGAACCAAATGACGACGACGGTTTAGGATAGACTTGATAGCCTTCTTTGACTCTTTCTCATCCTCGACGGTAGCACCGGAAGTATCGCTCTTCGCAAGAGACTTTGCGAGTTTAGCGTCTTCCTTGATTCTATTGTATTCTCCTCTCCACTCCTCGATAGAAGGTAGGAAATAAGCTTCAACACCAAAGATAGGCTTGAAGTTCTTGCCTTCTGCCTTCATCTTCTTCCAATGAAGAAACTGATGTGAAAAACCATTCATATTTCCGTGGTCCGTCAGTGCGAGAGCTTCACAACCGTTTGAATAAGCCCAGTCCATATGTTCGTCTGGGTATCCTATTGCGTCAAAGATAGACCCCGCAACAGAATGCGCGTGAAGTCCAACAAAAGGTATCTTTTTATCCGTCATTAACTTTTCCTTTTCTGTACATTAGTGTTTTCGATGGTCGCTTCATGCGCTTGCCGAGCGGCGACCCTAGTAAAGTAGCATACCCATCCCAGGTAGTCAAGTCATAAAACTCTTCAATCTCTTGGTCGTTGTTTGTGGGTCCTCCACCAAACACATCTTCAAGATTGTATTTTAGAGACACCAACCGTTCTTCTGGCGGCAACTTCTCCCTTGGTATCGCCTCTCCGTTAGTAGATTTCCAAACCGAAGCATTTTTGGTTATTGTATGTTTTGCTCTGCGCCACTCTTCTGGTTCCATAACAAATGAGATAGGATACCCGTCTCTTACCGTTTTGCCTTTGTGAGAAAAGTAGAATGTTTTCTTTTTCTGAACTTTTGCCCGATGTTTTAGCAGTTCTTTTGGATCAAGCATCCCCAAAGGAAATGAAACATAATAAGCAGCCGGTGTTGTCCATCGCGAGAACATACGCATAATCCAAAAGCATGCATTAGCGCCATAGATCGCAGACCAAGCGTAGTTATCTACCCTATCTCTATGTTTCGGGTGAATAGGAACATAATAAATGGGAACTTCCAAATGATTGGGGCTGCCCCAGTTTTTGAACGCACCTTGCTCCACAGAACGCATATCTGTCGCATATTCGCCTATGCGATGGCGGATAAGTGGGGCAATATCGTCGTTTGCGACAATCCAAATAGAGTTACAGCCAACGTGAATACATTCAAAAATAGCCGACTCTAATGCGGTATAGTTTGGAGCAACAGGTATTAGTGATGAGTCCCATTCCATACCAAACTCGGAAGTCATTCCTGATACCGGGATGATCCCCGGTAGGTTTTCTTTGCTACGGGTCATATAGAACTATTCTATCATCCAAATCTTCTGTTGTCTCGAAATAAAAGTTTCTTTTGCTTATGTGTCGGTCGCTATGTTGTAGTTTTAGGTATTCTTTGTTGTTTCTCTTCAATCCCATTTGCCTTATCTTTCTTTCCAAAAGCAAACGCACGATTGTGTCGGAAAAATCAAAGTTTTTGATGTCCTCGGCATCAATAACACTTGTTGCCAAAAAGTCCTTGAACTCACCGGTCTTGTTTCTATCAACTCGGTTGGTTCTGATGGTTCTGAACTCTTTTACAAATGTGTCGTGGGGCTTGATCACAATATCGTGGCCAAGTTTGGAACCTACCGTAATATCAAAGGTATCCTTGACGGTGTAATCTTTGATAACCTGATCTACGCCATCAAAGTTACAGTTTTCAAGGTCAAAAATATGAAGGAAACCAAACTCAATCAAAATCTTGGTGTTTCCTTTTGTGATAATCTTCAATTTGTTGTCTTCCATTCCGATAGTTTGAATATCAAACGGAACAGGAAGTTTGGATTTCATTCCAAGTTCAAATATGCCGTTATACCAGTTGCTTTTTACATCTTCATAACGAAAGAAATGAACAAAAGGTCTTTGTTCATCATTGACGATTAGATGGTAGTTCTTTTTGTTCGCGAATGTAATCGCTTCTTCCCGCCAGCCAATCACAACATTGGGAAGTTTGATTTGTATAGGTGAAAGCCCAGTCATACTACTAATGTAGCATAACCGGGCTTACAAGTCAAGTGTTATTTTTAATTAGGCGCCTATCACGACAACCTTATAGCGCGGCATCTCCGTACCCTCGGGCCCGACGCCCTCCGGATCGTGCCAGTCTCCTCCGTAGGAAATTTCCTTGTAGATTTGATCATCATAGATCCGGATGTTTTTAACGTTCATGGTCCCAAACTCGTGGGAGAAGGCGACGGGTGTATCGCCTGGGATCTTTGATAATTCTTCTATCATTTTATCCACCGTCATAATGTTTGCCGGCAACTCGCCATCGGTTTCTGCTTCGCTAACGGCATCAATCTCTTCTTTGATGATCTGCTGTAATCTTGCTTTGGTGAGTTTCATTCTGTTATTTCCTACTGCGCATCATGCGCTGTAAATCTTGATCATTATGATATATGATATAGCTCTTTCTCATAATCTTTGCGGCCGAGCGACCAAGCGACAAGGGCGTCTAACCACCGGTGGCGCAGAGATCGTTGAAGCAGGCGCGAGCCGAGCCATGCTTGCGCTAACCTTCTTGTTAGGTCTTCATAAGGGCGGAACGCATCATCCATGTACTCTTCATCCGGCCTTTTCGTGCCGCCGTAGCCTTCAAGGCCCATCAAGGCGTCAAGGATTATCTTGCGTGCCTCTGCCTTATCTGCTTCGTCTGCGTTTGAAAACAGCGCGCTGGCCATAAGTTCATCAATCTTGGCTTCCGGATCTTGTTCCGTTGCGGCTGCGATCTCTTCTTTGATGATCTGTTGTAATCTTGCTTTGGTTAGTTTCATTTTACTGCTCCTTTGGTAATTTGTTGTGTATCCAACAACTTAAATAGTTATTTATTCTGATAAAATTCCAATTACGTGGTTTTCTTTAATGACTGTAAAGGTTTGCCCATTGTGTTCAATATCTCGGAGCATATGAGCCTCCACAACCAAACGAAGCTCAGCACCCCAGATCACATTATTTGAGGTTGTATGAGTCTGTAGTAGTTCTACCACCGCAAACGGCGATTCAACAGATCGGTAATCCTGTGGAAGTAGGATACCCACATCTTCGGTTTCATTGTCCTCTACTGTTTGAACGTAAAGGTAGTTATTTACTGGTACAAAGTTCATTTTATCTCCTATCCGCAGCGGGCCCAGCCACATGACTGGCACGTCTGACATCCCTCAATATAAACCAAACCATCTTCGCCACACTCGGGGCAAGTCTTCTCACTTGCTTCCTGACCATCAGGAATGTAGTTTTTGAGAATACGAGCAATACACTTGGAGAATGAGAACATATCAGAGTCCTTATCCTTCTGCAGCTGCTCAACAACATACTGAATATTTGCTCCGTGGCGCAAACCAAGTGAAATAATCCGCGTCAAAGCACTGTGGTTTGGATTATCAAAGGTCTTTACTAGATCCTTGACGATAACTATATCACCGTTTGTTCCAATGCGCAAGTCGTAAATGGAATTTACAGTCTTGCGGGGATTCTTGACAAGGACACCCTTTGTTTTACCTCTCGGAATCTCAATAAGGTTTGAAAGTCCTCCCATAACCTCATACGGCTTGCCATCTAGAAGACCAACCATAATAACCCACTTCTCGCCCTTAATGGTAGTGTGGTGGATGTTGCATTCCAACTCCAAAGGACGCTTGGGGGCACGGTGCTGTGGGAATATTTCTTCGTCCTTCTTATCGTTCTCGGTTAGAAGAACGCCAGTTCGGGAACCATCAACATATACAGTAATGCCTTTTAGACCCAACTCCCAGCCCTGTTGGTATAGTCTACCAACAACCTCTGGCTCTGTGCCCTTTGGAAGGTTGATTGTAGAACTGATAGAGTGATCAATAGACTTCTGGATTGCTGCCTGGATAGCGACACGCTGTGACCAATCAATAGAATCAGACTCAACAAAGAAATCAGGCAGTTGAGGTAGTTCTCTGTGATTGGTAAAGTTCTCGTTTATCCACTCCTGAACATTGTGGTGGAATACCTTATACTCCAACCAACGATCTCCCAGATCATCTACAAAGTCAGGCGTAACATCTGTCTCGTTGTGAGAAAGTTTACGACGACGAATGTAGTAGTTCTTGAATACGGGCTCCAAACCAGATGAAGTCTGCGACATAATAGAAACAGAACCAGTAGGCGCGTTTGTAAGAATAGAAATATTACGACGACCGTGTGCTTGGATTAGTTCTTGGATCTCACTTGGAAGACGCTGAATGAAAGCATTATCCTTTTCAGTCTCCCAATCAAATACAGGGAAAACGCCGCGCTCTTGCGCAAGGTAACAACTTTCAGTGTAAGCGGTGTCTCTAATAGTCTCGTAGATCTGCTCAATTAGAACCAGTGCCTCGTTTGAATCGTAAGCAAGATTCATTCGTGCAACAGCATCAGCAAGACCGTGAGTACCAAGACCAGTTCTGCGACCCTTGGCGGCAGCATTGTAAAGCTTGGTCCATAGTTCCTTCTCATCGTCTGAATCGGCAACAGCACGAATGTTCTCTAACTTCTCCAACTCCAACTCAACAAGGTTGTCGGAAAGACGCATACCTACGGATGCAATCAGCTTTAGTCTGTTGAAGTCAAAGCTAGCGTTCTCTGTGAAAGCATCCTGAACAAGATGCTTTAGATTTAAAGAAATAAGACGGCAAGAATCGTAAGCAGAAAGAGGGATCTCACCACAGGGATTAGTTGTCTTTGTTTGGAACTGCGGGTATGAGTGTGCTGGAAGGTTCTTTGTGATGTTGTCCCACATTAGAAGTCCCGGCTCTGCTGTCTTTGTAGCAGACTCAACAATATCGTTCCAAAGCTCTGTGGCATTCACAGTGCTAATGTGTGTTGGCGTCTCGGCATCTACAGGGAAACGAAGAGTAAACTCTCCTCCGTCCCTCACAGCCTCCATAAAGTCATCTGTAATCTTTACGGATACATTGGCTCCTGTAACCTTTGTAAGGTCGTGCTTCATTCTTACAAACTCACGAATGTCCGGGTGACGAACATCCATAGAAATCATAAGAGCACCACGACGACCGTTCTGTCCAATCATCCGACAAACATAAGAATAAAAGTCTGCGAAAGACCAAGCGCCAGTAGTAGTGCGAGCAGAGTTGTTAACGGGAGCACCCTCGGGACGCAAATCAGAAATATCAAGACCAACCCCACAACGACGCTTGAACAGATTAGCAATGTCCTTGCCAGCGTCCATAATGGATGAAATACTATCCTGTGGATTATCGACAACAACACAGTTAGAAAGCGATACATTAACATAATTATTTCCAATCCCCATCATAGGCGAACCCTGTGGAACAATGTATTTGAAGTTCTTTAAGTAAGAATAGATTTCTGATTCGGTAAGCTTGTTTCCACCAAACTTATCTTCCATCCGAGCAAACTCGGAAGCAATGCGACGATGCATATCATCGGGGGTCTTTTCAACATAGTTTCCTTTATTGTCGCGAAGACAATATTTCGTCATAAAAACGTTTGTAGCGAGTTCATCGCCATCAAAATAAGCTAATGTTGCTTCTCTTACCTGCTCTTCATTATACATTGTTAGTTTTCTCCTTTGTTTTTCTTGAAGTTCTTGTATTTCTCTACGAGTGATTGCTTTTGCTTTTTAGCATTCACTTCAACGTTTTCATCTTCCTCAGATGGTTGCAAAACCTTGATACTGACTGTGCTTGTATCCATAAAGATAGGGAATACAAGCCCATCAGGTCCATTTCTGTTCTTTGCTACAAAGACGCGACCAGAGTTCGCAACCTTATCATCCACAGTTCGGGAAACAGTGAAAATAAAGTCTGAAACGAAACATTTGTTGAACGCTTCTGAAATCGCCTCCATTGTAATAACTTCGGCATTCAAACCAGAACGGTTTGTCTGTGAAGCAGTCCAAATTGGACACTCCATTTCTGATGCGATGCCGCGAAGTTCTTCGTAAATAGTTTCTAGTTCGTTTCTCTTTTCTCTTTGTGAGCGAACCGGACGAAGAAGATCAGCATAATCAACAATAATCATATCAACATTGATATTGCGCATCTTCAACTTTTCAAGGTGTGTCTTAATAGTGTGAGTTGTCGCAGACTTTGTTGGATACTCTTTGACGATTAGGCGACCTTCAATGTCCTGAACCTCTTCGTAAATCTTCTCCTTGAAAGACATAAGATTGCCCAAAGGCACCTTTGTGAGACAAGAGTCGTAACGAGATCCAATAACCGTATCTTGAAGTTCCAGTGTGTAATGAACAACAGTCTTGCCTGCTTTGAGAGCCTGTGTTCCAAGGTGAACGAGCACCATTGACTTACCGGCACCAGTCGGAGCAATAACAACGCCAAGCTCCTTCTGTCCTAGTCCACCCTTACAAATGTTATCAATTAGATCCCAACCAGTTGAGATAGGGTTGCGGAACCGAGGCTTAAATCGCTCCTCAAAGTCCTTCTTCCAATCATAACCCTCATCGTTGTCCATACCAAGTTTCAGTGAGTCATTAATAACTTGTGAAATCTCATCATAAGACGAGTTCTGTAGAAGACCAATAGACTTGACCATCGCAGACTTGAGGTTCTGCTTTTTACAGAAATCAAGCGACGTATCCTTAATATACTCTACGTCTGTAAGATCCGCGATTTGTGAGCGCACATAAAACTCGCGTACTTGCTTTGCTGTTAGCTCGTTCTCTGCGTCCAAGTCGGAACGCAGGATAGTCTTCATAATATCGCGTGATGGGTGAACCCCATACTTCTCGCGATAAGAGAAAACCTTTGTTAGAAATAGTTTTAGGTAGTTTAGCTCCAAAAAGTTAATGTCAAGGACTTCTTCAATCTGGTCAGCGAACGCACGGTCATCTAGTATTACCATACAAAGCTTTTCTTGGAAGGACTTGCCATACCTTGAGAAGTTAACGTTTTCGTTTTTACCAATGATAGTTTGATTCATAGCCACATCTTACTCCGTCACCAGTGCTTTGTCAATGCAGATTTTGTTCATAGTTCCGTGCAAATCCTCCCAATTAAAGACACCAAACCCATCCTGATTCATCATACGAAGAATCTCGGTTTTGTTGTAGTCGTGCTCAAAGTTGTTTAGTGCGTAATGGACCTTTTCTTGACTCTGCAACGAGATGGCTGGCGCATACAGTTGCATAAGTTTATAGTTACTAATAACTATATCTTTGTGCTCTAAAACGTTAGAGAAAAACTTGGCTTTGGACTCTGTATTCTCGCAGAAATCGAAAACCTCGTGTAAAGTCACATCTTTATCTTCTCTCAGAAAATTAAGATTTTTTGCGATGGACTTGAGTCCGGCGCGAGGAACTCCCACAAGATTGTCGGAAGCATCACCAGCAATAGCCCGAGCAACAGCAAAGTTGCGAGGATGAATATCAAACTGCTCAACAATGTTCATCTTGTTGTGAACAACCTTCTGAGTCGGACGGAACAAGACAGTCTCATCATCACAAAGCTGAATGAAATCCTTGTCATTGGAAACAATAACCTTCTGCCATCCTTCGTAGTGTGGAAGGCGACTAACATAAGAGATTACATCGTCAGCTTCAATCTCGTCAAAGCGGAACTGAATAACAGGTAGTTCGTTTAGATATTCAATCAAACGAACCTGCTGCCATACCATATTCTCACGCTGCTGCTCGGGCGTAAGGTTGTTTGGACGGTTGACGCGGATAGGCTTGCGGCCCTCCTTGTAATTCTTGTTTTGCTGGCGGCGCTTACGGGAGCCTCCTGGCCCATCCCAAACGATTACAATACTGTCTGGGTTGATGTCCCGGCAAAGCTTCTGCAGAATGCTTAGAAAGCCCTTCAGACCACCAATAGGCTGTCCGTGGATCGAAATACTTGGATTTACAATGAACGCCCTAAAGTAAGCATTCAGAGCATCCACAATCATTACTCTTTTCATTTGTTATCCCCTAACGTAGAAAGCGACTGTGGAGTAAGAATACCCCACAGCCGCCGGTTTGTCAACCCTTTTTTACTTACTCTTCTTTATCTACGTCGTAGAAATCGCCTGCGTCTCCCTCGCGATTATCAAACTTCTTGATAATCTCCTCATCCATAATCTCAAATACTCGATTTCTAAATTTATCGTCCTCTAACTTATCTAACCAATGGGCTGACTGGAACTTCTCTTCTGTGCCGTCTGGATAAACCAATGAATACCAAGCACCTGCTTGCTTCAGGTTATCGGAGATCTTAATTGCCTGCAGCCAACTTTCTCTATCCTGCACACCGATGTCTTCTGAGCCCCAAAGAATCTTGAAAGCACAGTTTCTACCGGCAGTTCCAAATCGTGACTTCTCCAACTTAACTTTTACTTCTGAACCAATGCGGAAGCCACTATCATCTACAATAAAGGCAGCTTTTGCCTTTCTTCCTGTTAGCCAAATGCGCAGGGAATAAACATAATGCATTGACTTACCACCCGGAGTGATGTAAGGCGTCGTCATAGCAATAATACGCGCATTTGGACCCTGTGGGATATTCGTCTTCAACTGATTGAGAACCAAAAACGCAGACTGTGTGTTTGCGATTGGAACCGTCAGCTTTGACATTCCCTTTGATAGAACACGAGCCTTGACAGCCATTGTAGAGTTCGGGTTGAAATCTCCCTCTACATCTGAAACAGTCGGGGTCAGAGCAAGCGAATCCCAAATGAATAGGGTTCGCTCTGCTCCTGAATCCAAAACTGCCTCAACAGTTTCAAGGACGTGCTCTACGCTCTGTGCCTGAACGTAAATAAGGTTTTCTAAATCACATCCCGTGCGCTGCAAAAAGCCCGGGTCAATAGCAGACTCAGAGTCCATATAAACAACATTCATACCCATCTTCTGTGCGTTCGCAGCAATCTGCGCAGCCATAAAAGACTTTCCTGTTGCTTCAAGGCCAGCAATCTCCGTAAACTTGCCGACTGGAATGCCAGCCAACTGTCCTCGGCAAATGATAGAATCAAGCCAGCGTGAGCCAGTTGGAATCCACTCCTTTACCTCGGTAGGGTTTGCTTGATTTAGATTGTGGGCACACTCCACTCCTGAAGTCTTGTTAATGAGACTTCGTAGACCGTCAATCGAAATCTTGCCAGCCTTTGATTTACTCTTCGCCATCTTTATCCCTTTCTTCTAACATGTATCTTTTATACATTTCCTCAGCAAAATCTTTATGTAATGCTGAAAGACTTTCCTCAATCTCGCTGATCTGTCGCAGTAACCCTGACAGATACCACCATATTAAACAACCCGACAGAATTACGGCGACAATGATCATTGCATCACTCCGCGCTATCGTCGTCGTCGCCTGCCGAATCATCATCATCGGCAGCTGAATCGTCGTCGTCGGTGACGGACGAATCATCGTCATCAGCTACAGATGAGTCATCATCATCGACCTCTGCACTTGGACAGCCACCTAATACTACCGTGCTGATAACAAAAAGGCAAGCCAAAAATGTTACAAAAGTAGCAATACTTACACGCTTGAACATACTATTTTCCTTTCTAGTTTAGTGTTAGAGTTCCGTTAGGGGTCTCGACAGAAACCTCAAAAGCGGAAACAAAAGTGTCGGCATCAAAATACTGAAAACGACCGGTGGTGGCAGCATCAGCGTTGAAGATATCGCTAATACGAACCTGAACCTCAGTAGAGATATCACAGCGACCACGCTTGTAATCATACTGCTCGGTTGAATACTCTAGAGAATACTCACCATCGTAAATGGTCTCAGCAAGACGCTCGGTAATGTACTCCTCAAAATAATCCTCTCCGCGCTCGTAATCATCAAGCTCTCCATTGTCGCGTAGATTATTAAGAATATCGTCGCCAACGCTTGGAGTGCCCCAGCCGCCATATACAGGAATGCCAGAAGCAAGCAAACTTGCAAGCAAGCCAGCAGTTGCAGTCTCGTGAACCGAGTCCGTAACATACCCATCATTGATGTGCCATACATCATTGCCCTCGCTGTACTTGAGGGTTACAAAAGTATTCGTGTCAACATTTAGCTCTCGTAGCCGATTTACAAAATCACTCATTTTTAACTCCCTTTTAAAGTGAAAAGTGAGACCCCTGTAACCCCGGGCCTCCCTGCGGAGGGGATAATTAAAGAGCGCCAAGCTCTGCGAAGGCGGCATCGACGGCGTTGACCTCGCTATCGTTGTTCTTGTTGCCATACTTCCTGGTCTCGCTAGAAACCGACTCTGGATCATCAACCTGCGAGTTAACAAAGTTATCAAGCATTGTCTGAACATCAGCAGTCGTCTTACGCTCAAACAGCCCACCAAAATCGGGGATGCTGTCAAGAAGCTCTGCGCACTTATCTGGAGTTAGATCTTCACAGAGAGCGGAGGAACGCCGACGCGGGACCAGCTTTGTCTGAGGGAACGACGCTCCAGGGGGCTTACCGTAAGTAAGAGTAAGGTCAGTGCCTGACTCGGTATCGGTAATATCTCCATACTCAGGGTTGAGTACAAGAGAAAGAAGATTCTCGTATGCGAGCTTTCCGTAACCCCAGACGCGAACTCCCGCATCCTCCTGACCACGGACCATAACCGGTGAGAAGAAACGCTGACGAACGAAGAGAGACTTGGCCATCTTCTTTGAGTGATCGTCGTTGTTATCTACACCCTCACGCCATAGCTGAGAAGCGAAATCACATACGGGGCAGTTATCGCCAAAGTTACGCTTTGGACAAAGGAAGCCGCCCTTTTCTACATTGTAGTGGAACCACATCTCCTTGAAGGGGTCGCCATCAGCAGTAGGCACGATACGAATATCCTGATCACCATCCTCGGGACGCCAGAAAACAGAGTTTCCACCCTTACCCTCACCTCGCAAGGCTGCGAGCTTCTCTCGCATTTTGTCTAGATTGATACCCATTTTTTATTTCCTTTCTTGGGTTAGAGTACGATCAGCTAATATCCTGATCGCCTAAAAGTTCTTCAACATACTGTACCATAGAAGAGTAACGAACGCAATAACAATATTTCTGCTCGTAACTCGTTCTGAACACACCATACGATACATTGGTTCCTGTGTCAAGGCGAGATTTAACAAAGTTGTTAATCTTTCTGAAGAGTGTGCCGTCGTTCTTCAAATCATCCTCGCCAATACCGTAATAGTACACTACGTCCTTGGTGTTTGTCAAGGGGTAAAACCATTTTTCTGTGTACTCAGTATAATCGTCGCCCTCTAATGATACTGCGCCAATGGTACAGATACGAGACAACTCTGACGGTGTAATAAAGTTGCCGATTACAGGCTCTGAGTGCTTGAATACGTTTGTCATATGAATGATATTTACAATCGCTTGGTTTAGAGTATCGTAATAACCAATAATAGACATATCGCCAATGCTTCGCTCAATGTGCGCGTTATTGACCATAATAATACGCTCTAACACGCCTGAACGAGCATACTCTTGAAGAACAGAAGAAACAATTCTTTCTTGCTTCTTTTGTATCTCAGACATAATCGTTAGATCGCTTTCAATGTAAAGAACTGTAATCTTATTGTTTTGAAGTTGCTCCAACAAACGTAAAGAGCCACCAGAGATCTTTCCTGCGCCAGCAATAACAACCAAAACTTCTTCGTTTTGAATATCTAACTTTAGGTCAGGAAACTTTGCGTCATACTCTTCGTGAGAGGAACATTCCTTAATTATATTACTTGCGTCGTCGTTTGTATCGATAGTAAAAGTTTCATATTGCGGGAACTTTGAAAAAGCCTTCGCAATGTTACAACCTGCTTTTCCCAATCCCACAACAATCATTCCTCAACCCACTCCAACATGTAACCCATGTCAAAGCCACCACACTCAATACGCTTAACAGTGACAGCCGTCATAACCTGAGCATCCGTGATGCCTTCTCTACTGAGAGTAAGGTGAAGGATTTCCACGATATCCGCAGCCTCTTCAGCACTGGGGTTTTCAACAAATTCCATTACTTCTTCTTGAAGCTTATTAAGCGCGGCGACTCTAAGATCCTCCCCATTAATAATAGTGGTTTGATGAGTTTTGCCGGCTTCTTCGATGATCTCTGGAATTCGATCTCGGACAAGCTTGTAATGTAATGTTTTCATAAATTTAATTTCTTCATTTCTCCAAGATTTCTGCCTGCCGAGACATTGACCTTGAAGTTACCATAGCGGGTTTTTTTGAACGTGTCAAGTATTTCTACAATCGTCTGTCGTTCGTCGTTTGCGAGATCGATGTATACAGCATCGTGAACAAGAAATGCGATATTGCTTTTCATCCCCTCCAAAAGCTTAAAAACCTTATATGCCTGTTCATGCACCATATCAATCGTGGTGCTCTGTACAATGTAGTTCAGAGCGTGATGCTCGTCTACATTATCCATTATTCTACCATAATCTGTCTTGATTTTGAAGCCATCCCAGAACTTATTTCGAACAAAATCTTTGTTGTAAAGCTGCTGTAACTGCTTGTTTTCGTTGGAAGAATACAACCAAGCAAAAGTCTTTGTCTTTGCGTCTTCACGGGTCAATTGATTGTTGAAAACGTTCTGAACATTCCAATCGTGGATGTCATTTTGTGGCTGATCTTGCTCGGATAGAGCCAGGAGTACTCTCAACTCTGCTGCATTGAAATCAAGCTCCAAAAGCCAATCATTGTTCGGTTTAATGCACCCTCGGAACTCCTTGCCCATCGTCAAAATCGGAAAAGACTTAGGCTTTGTCGAAAGTCGGCCAGTCACCGTCCCCCACGCATCATAATCACACACCCAACGCGACGTGCGAAGAGTGCGATGAAAGTTCTTGCCCTTCACAGAAGACAAAAGATGCTTGATAGGCTCAATATCGACGTTTAGATCCCTCGACTCAATGTCAGAGAGCATTTGAACCAGATTCATCATATGCTGATAATTCTCAGGACGATCAAAGGTCTCCAAAACATGCTTTGTGACCTCATTTTTCGCATTCATGTAACGATACAAAAAATACTCGGGCAACACGTCATAAAAGCAGTTATCGTCCAAAGAAAGGTCAGCGGTTTTGAAGGCTTTCAGACACGATCTAAGCGTCTTTTTGATTTCTTCCCAGTCAGCCTTCATATGCTCCGGACAAACGTCTGTAATCGTCGCTCCGTTGGCGTAGATGCGTGCTACTTCGTAATTACCCTCACCCATATGACTGGAATATTCCCAAGTGCCACCTTCTGATGGAAGATCCGTCGTAGAGTTTATCTGATTATCAGCGAAATAGCCAACACAATCGCGCTTGGCGTCTAGAACTTGAAAAAGCAAGTTACCTCCCTAGTAAAGCTGCTGTGTAATTGAGCCCACTGTCGTTATATTACCAGAGCGAACCTGATTGTCAAGGTTATTTAAAACATCCGGGTTTAAGAAAAGGTAATCAAGCTCGTAAATGTAGTCGCGATAAATTAAATTAATGTAGTTAGAGACATTTTGAAGACCTGTTAGACTTTGATTTGGTCTAATTCTGTAGATATTGGCCAACTCTGTTCTTAACTTCTGTGTTATTTGTACTGGCTCCTTTGCCTCTAGGGATCTCAATTCCAAATACAAGTCAGCCAGAACCTTGTCGGACAAAATCTTATTGATTTGAGTGTCTACTGGTAGAGGAACACGGTTTTTGTTTTCAACAGAAAACTTATCACAATTAGGTTTGTATAATTTTATTTGATATATTGGGTTGTTCTGAATAAAGTTATTGTAAGCATTAATTGAAAGTTGCTTGATGTTATCAATGTCGCTTAAATAAGTTTGATCATAATAAACTTGAAAGAAGTTATCTTTGGTTATTAACGAATTTGTATCAGTATCATAATACCCATCAAACAAAACTAAGCAAGCATCAGAAAACAAATCAACAGTTAGAACCCAAGGGATATTTTTATTGACAATAAAGCCAAACTTCTTTGCTGCTCTTATATAAAAGCCAAAGTTTGGGTCATTAATCCAATTTTCATATTTATAGTTATCGTCTTCCGGTGGACCGCTATCGATAGCAATTGACAATCCAGAGTTAAATGAATTTCCAACACCTGTCAGCAAATAATTTGTTTTTGTCACAGGTATGAAAGATGAAACGTTCTTTAAGTAAGCAAACCAAGTTTTTACGAATGTTTCAAAATTGATTATTTCATTTGATTGTTTTTCAGTTAACCCACTTACAAAGGAATTATAAAGTTGTTGAGTATATTCACTATAAATTCTTGTTGGGTCGTTATAGGCTTGGTATGCCTTCATATCAAAGATTTTTTCATTTGTATTCTGTGTTTTAAGAACCCCGAGAATTGTAGCGTTTCTCATATGAGACGCAAACTCTTCAAAAGCATCAACAACAAAATTAAGGGCCAAAAGGTTTGACCGACCCACTGTTCGTAGAGGCTTTAGATTTTCATACGACGGAGTAATTGTGTTCTGCCTTTGGTCTATGCGTCCATAGTATTGCTTGTCATACCAAGTGTCAAGGGGAATCTTAATATCCGTGGGATAGATAGCCTCTCTATACATTACTCTCTGGAAATAAAGCGCAAAAGAAGATAGACCGTTATTGCCGGAAGGATTCTGTAAGTCAAATGGTGTATAATCGAAAGTAGTCATAATAACAAATTTATCGTGGGAGTCCTTCTACAAGACCGTACGCGGCGATATCGGACTCGTCCCTGCCCGGGCCTGCTGCTATAGCTGCCCTCTCAATGGAGAGGGCAGCCCTCTCAACGGCAACAATCGCTTGTTGTTGTTTCGTTAGACGGCGGTCCACGTCCGGTGGAGGATCTTCAGCCTTAAAACTTTTCTCAAAGAAACTACCAACATCTCCTGTCGCAGGAAGAAGCTTGTTGTCCTTAAATTCGATACCCTCATGAAGCGCTGTTATCGAAACATCAAAAGAAGAAGGTGTAATAGTTGATTTAACCGAGGTAACCAAATAGTATCCGTGTAAACCTAGGTAATCTAAATATTCCTGACTTGCCCCCAGCAAAGAAGGATTAATGTAAATATACATACCGTTTTTATATAGAGTGTTGCCCACTAAATCAATGTTAGCGGAATAAAGTTCTCTTAGCTGTTCTGCTCCAAGGGCGCCTTCTTTTTGAATTCTCGATTCTCTCAAGTAAGCTTGATCTTGTCTAGAGAAGTTAATTGTTTTTACCAAACCACAAGCAGACCCCAAATAGTGATGGTATATGCCACGATTTGTGTCGAGATCGTATTCCCCAGATAATGCTTTAGGGCGGGAATCAGTTGAATAAAGCAATAGACCTAATTCTGTCTGCAAGGCATCCAGTTCGCAGGTAATTGCCGCTTGGGCGGCACCTAGTTTTTTAGCACTATAAACTCCATTAGAAGCAAATCTAGAACTTTTTGCTTGTTCTTTAGATAGTGTTAATGGCTGTGCGTCGAACCTTTGTTGGAAATTAAATTCCTTTCCAAAACACTTAGAAGAAAGCGCTTTTGTAATAAGTTCATTACAAACATCTTTAATAAAGTAAAGTAAGAAATAAGTGTTTTTTTCTTTTTTAACAACATTATTTTTAAACCAAAGCTGAAAAGCATCTAAGGAAATAGGAATATCTCCTATGTTCATGGTTCTATAAATTCCATTTAGTTGCGGATTGTCTGTTGGGTTATCTTTTGTCACGGCATCAAGATAAGTAATATCTCTTAAGTCATACCCACAGTTAACTAAATCTTCTAAGTTTTTAAGTTTAAAAGCTTGTAGCGGATCAATCATTTCTACGTCTGATATAAACATTTTAAAATTAAGAGGCTTTGCGCCAGCCTCGGCATTCTTCTCGTTATTAAATTTTATTTCTTCAATAACAGTATCGATTAGATCTCCCAAAAAGAAGAAAGGAATGTTGATTTTTTGCTGATCTGTCAATTGATCAAATGTTTTAACCGCAGTTTCTGAAGCAGTTTTTGCTGTTTCGTTACCGCCGGCATCCGGACTCTGCTCAATCGCCTTTAGAAGTACGTTATTAAACTCTGGGATGGTCTGAAATTGGAATGTTTCATCTGTTTCTCTTCTTTTGACTCTTCTTTGCCTGTCTTCCGGGGATAAATCCTTATATGGAGTTTGAGTTAATTCATTTGGATTTAGTGAAATACTATAGATTCTTGAATCTCCGGGGAGTGTCGGACCGGGAGTAGCTGAAGAGAATATTCTTTTTAGAAGCTTCTTGTACTTAACGTTTCTATCAATGTTTTTAAGTTCTTTGATTTCTTCTAGCAGTTCTTTTTTCTTTTTCTTATCGTCGGGATCAAGCTCCTTACCGGACTCATCAATATCATCAACAGCGTTTTCTAGATTGTCTATGTCTTGTTCAATTAGCTTTGAACTAACATCAAAAATGTCTGCCGTTTTTCCAGTCAGCAACCCAGCCAAACTTGCTTGATATTGCACAGTTAGTTCTAAAGTTCCATTTTGATTAAAATTAATCTGATGCTGGGTCATCTGTAAAAACAAAGAAATTCTAGAATCGTCAAATGCCTTTTCTAGAGCTTCGGCTTTTTCATCATTTTTTGTTAATTGCTTCAATGCCTCAAGGGGGGGGGTAGCCCAGCCAGCACAAATCTTGACCCTAAAGTTATGCCCTTGGTAATCTTGATGAAGCTTATTCCTTAAAAGATCATCAGAGCAAGGCTTTTCATCTGGTTTTTGTTTACGGCTTTTTTTGTCTTTTAATTTCTTTACTGCTGGAGAGTTAATAATTAAATCCAAAAAATTAGGCTCATCTTGTCCTGCAGATCGCGCACCGTTAAAAAAGTCGTTAACAGACTGAAAATACATTACTAACGTAGCCGAGATATTATTGTCTACTTCAGCCGGCTGGACACCGTCCAGCGCCCAAGAGAAAGATTTGATGCCTGCACCAGGGGCTCTACCAACATCACCATCTAATATGTTTTGGACATCATTTTGTGTTAAAAAGTTAGGAATTTTTAAATCTTTTTCAACAGAAACATCTCTATCGCCAACTTTTTTAGTTTTTATGTTACCAACATTATCATATTCTAATCGTGAGATTTTTAAGTAAGGAACTAATAAACCGTATACTTCAGGGCAAATATCTAAAAAGTGCTTAATGTAATCTTTGTTGCCATGTTGAATTGTGTTTATAACGCTACCCGGATCACCGTTGTTAGATACTTTAACAATATTTTTATAATTTGATGCAAACGCACCATTCTCTCTCTGATCAACAAGCTTTGAAATATTCTCTAGTAGAAAACACTGAAAATCAAACGGAGTGAGTTTAGGCGGCTGCGGGAATTGATCTCTAACAGATGCCGGCGCATCTGCTAAAGTAGCTATTGATACTTCAGGATCAACCGGGCGACCCTCGTCGTCTCGCCGATCGGCTGCATCACCAAAGAAAGCCAAAATGTCTTGTAGTTGATCATTTCTTAAATCAAGATCGGCATTGTCGCCGGCGGGCCTGACTCCATACAACTCTAGTTTTCTATGATTGTTATCATAAAAGTTATTTATCGCAGTGTCTAGTTGATCAAAACGAGCTGCTAAGGCTCCTTGTCCTTCGATTATTTCTTTAAAGATAGCGGCTAATTCTGTCTTGTCTCTTACATCGATGTAGGCATAAGATTTGCCAGTAAGGGTAGATTTGTACTCATCTAAATCTGGAATATTTCCTGTAGTTATGCTTTGCTTAAGTTCGTTTATCTTAATTTGATCTTGCTCTAGAATGCCTCTAGTCTTTTCTAAATCTCTTGAAACAAGGGTCCTCGCGGCGACGGACTCTAAAATGTTTGCTATCAAATTAGTTCGAACTAGTTCAAGCAAAGATATACCAGCGCTAGGGTCTGCGCCGAAGCGTGATCTATAAACCCCAAGATCAACAAAATATTGCATTACGCCCGGTAAAACAAAAATTGTATTCGTTTGATAAGCAGCGCCTTGAGGGGTTATAAATATCAGTTGTTGAACCGGGGCCCCATCGCGAAATTTGTTATTATTACTGTAACCAATACTGTAAGTTGATCTATTCCAAAGCTGCTTAAGTTTGTCTCCAACGGTTAATTCAAATTTAGGATCTAATCTAAATTCCTGAAGATACTCAGGATCTATACCTAGAATAAGCCCGATCTGCTTGTAAACAGTTTTGTTTTTAATAAATATGGAAGACTCCAAAAGCTGTAAAGCCTGATCGCGATCCGGAATTCCAATGCTTTGTTCAAACTCTGAATAATAATTTTCTTTAAAGTACGCCAACGCCTCTTTGAAAGATTGAATTTCTCTATAAGCCGCCAATAGACGAAAGACTTTTTCTTCAACTCTTTTATCAATGCCTGTAACAACAGCCATAACAATAACCTCTTACTTATCGTAATACCTTAAAATGTCCTGTAAAGGCAAAGGAATGTAAATTAAATCCCCAACGCTTAAATCAGCCTCTGTTGGCTTTTGATTAAACATAGCAATCACCCACCAGTATTGAGCAGAGTTATAATATTCAATCGCCAACTTAAAATAACGATCGCCTGTTCTCCAGATGTGGCGAACTTTTGTTAAGTTTTTTATTTCCTCAACAGAAGGATAAGACATTTGTGGAGTAGAATAATAACGAATAGAATTTACATTTCGTTCTTCTAAGGTTTTTTCATATAACTCGTTTGTATTCGTCAAGACCCTTCGTCTATCATATCTTGTAGGCATCGTCTATTACTCCTCCAAAGCTTCTGCTTCTAATGATTGGACAATAGACGTGGATTGATCGCCAAATACACCTATTGTAGTTACAGAAGTAGAATTTTTAACTATGTAAGCATTTGGGAATTTTTTGTTTAGTAAGGCATCCCCACCAAACTTTTTATCTTTACTCCAGCCATTTAAGTGAGTGTGTAGAACATTAAAAGTAAATGAAAGACTAAGTTTTTTTGGTATATAAGAATCTTCCCTAGTAACCGTGTTGTTAACGATGGGGCCCGTCCCACCGGGCGTGTAGTCAGCTACCATATTAGCTGGACCATATCCTTTAACTCTCACTGAGTCTTCTACATCGACCTCGCCGTAAAGTGTTCCAATACTAGCTTCGGATCCGGGAATGGTTACCTTTGTCGTATCGCCCTTGCGAATTATAAAACCCCCTTCACCGATATCAGGAGCATAGTTAACTGCACCCTGTATATAACCGTACAGGTACTCCTCTGCTGCTGCGTTACTTATTAAATTTGTCCACCTCAACCCTAACAGCGGAGCTGCTTTCAGTGTGTTTTGGGCCGCACGCGAGTCTCCTTCGTACATTGGGTAAAGAAACTCTATCAACTGATTTACATTTACAAGATTTTGTATGGCTTGCTGCATATTGTCTGATACTACATCAAACCCTAATGATATCGTTCTTTGAGTATTCTCAAACGCTGGAAGTGGATCCATTCGTCCGTACACAGTAGTTGAGGACCAATTGGAGTTGAAAGAGTCGCTAAACTGGGTAACCCAGCCTTCAAAACTCACCCTTTCAGATGTTGGTAGGTGCATAATATGGATCGTAAAAAATGGATCTTTTCTTAATGATGGTGCTTCTGGCATTTATATTCCTCTAGCCGTTTGTAAATGGGCTAAATGTATTTCTCCCGGCTGTACTATCTAGCGCTTTAACAACAATATTATCGATCTTTTCTTGGCCAACATAAACAGCGATCTGCTGTGTGCCAGAACCCATCTTATCTAGTTTAGTTATCAAAGTTTCTATGCTCTTTGTTAGCGCTTCAGTCTTTGGTGCAGTGTCCACCCTTGTTCCCATGGGCATTTCAACAAACTCTGGCCCTCTTTCGCCCACGAGCGCAACTGCAGTGCCTTGACCGCCTACAATACCGCCGTTTGCATATTTGCCAGCATATTCTTTAGGCACACCACCGCCCTCTTTTCCGCTGCCGAATCCGCCAACCCCAGCAGCTGCATTGACGCCGACTCCGAGAAGCCCACCCACCGCGCCGCCGGCAAGGGCGCCTATACCAGCAAACGCCAAAGCTTGTCCAGTAAAAGCATTTACCATTTGTGCTTGCGCTAGCGCCAAAGCAGGACCTACAACAGGAATTGCCGCTGTGGCTGCTTGGAGTGCTTTAGATAATCCGAGAGCCAAGCCGATCCCGGCGCCACCTAAAGCACCTATCAGGCCCATAAAGATTGGAATTCCGGCGCCGCTATTGATAAAATCACCCATGGCTTGGGCTGCAACACCAAGTTTGTCAATTAACGGAGTCAATCCATCGACTATTGGGCCAAGATTGACATAAAAGCCTTTCATCGCATTATTAAGTTTCTCTTGAATGGCCTGAGTAGCAGCTGCTTGTTCAGCTAATTCTTCTTGCTTGATTCTCTGAATCTCAAGTTCTTCGTTTGTGGCTCCAAGAAGCTTCTTTGTCTCAGTTGTTGACATGCCCAAGGCAGATGCGAAAGCTTCTAGTTCTGCACCAGACAGATCCTCAATAGAAACACCAGCTTGATCAAACCCTTCACGAAGCATCCTGATACCTTCGATTGGGTCTTCGTAAGCTGCGTTAAGCATGTCAATAGAATTCAAGAACGGACCACCCAAGATAGCATTCAGACGGCCAACTGATTGGGCGGCACTGTCGAATGTCTTGAATTTTTCTACAACGCCAATTAAACCGGAGAGTTCCATTCCTAGAGCCTTGGCTTGGACTGCTAACTCTTCGAATACTTCTTGCCCATCATCACCGAATCGTACAATAAAGTCTTTGTTTGCCTCAAAATCGGCACCAAGCTTGTTAATATCTATTCCTAACGAACGTGCTGTGGAAGCCAAATCAAGTAAAAGGTCTTGAGATTGGTCTACAGACATTCCCATTGCTTGAGTGGCAGTTTGCATGATGTTAGCTTGAGTGCCAAAATCAAAGCCCATTTGGTTTAGCAATGCCGTAGTCTTGGTAACCTCCTTTTGTGTATCTTGGTTGAGATACGTAAAGTCTGTAAACTGATTCTTAAGCGCTGTGACAGCTTGTGCTGTGCCCTCTAGCGTAACACCAGCAGCGAATGTATCGCGTTCTGTATCGCGAATAACATTATTGAATTCTGTTCCAGCGCCTGTTTGCTGTCTAAAGTTAGAAATAACTTTGTCTTGCTCTAGGGCGAATTGTATATTTACATCGACAAGCTTAAGTGCAACGCCTTTAAGCAGCTCGCCTGATTTAATTGATTCGAGAGCTGCGGTGGCATATCCCTTAAGACCGCTGGTTCCTCCGTCCAAAGCCTGGGCGAAGGTTTTCATTCCACCGGTAAGTCCTAAGTACGAATTAAGCTGTGATTTGTATATACCGGCGCCGGCTTTAAAATCATCTTGAACCTTTTTTTCACGTTCGGATACTTGCCCTTCAACCTCTGCAAGTTCTTTTAGTTTATTAATCTTCTTTTGAATTCTAACTCTATATTTTTGCTCTGCGCGGCTACCAGCCTCTGCTGCCTCAAGGTTCTTTTTAAGCGCCTCAAGGCGAAGCTCTTCAGAAGCTATTTCTTCTTTAATTGCTTCAGAATATAGCCCCTTCTGGGCCGTGGCGTCCGCGAGGGCTTTGGCCGACTGTAAATTTGCTTCGCGTATTCTTTCTGTAAGATTTGCTATCTCTCGTTTAAGCTGCGCTTCGCGTTTAAGTGCTTCCAACTCTTCTGGGGTAGGCATTTATAAACTCCTAGTTTTTAAACGGCCACCTTAAGCCAGTTTCTTTTTCAAACTTTTGAACAGCTTTTGATAGAGAAAACTTTGATTTCATTGTTTTCGGATCATTAAGTCCGTTTTTTATATATGAATCCATGTAACGCTTTTCACTACGGAGGGCTCGCATAAATGAATCAACTTGTGAAGTAGATCCCATGATCTGCAGTGGCACGTCGAAACCACCAAAATATAGATCCAACAACATTCTTTGCACCTGACCGGCAAACTTGCTATACACCACTTCATTTAGAGGTTGCTTGCCCAGGTTGTTTAAATTTAGTACATCTTTTACAATATCACTCATGCATATAGGTCCTTGTTTAAATATAAATAGTTTGCAAAAAGAAAGAATTTACTTTCTTCTTGCGTTCTTGGAAGACGCCTCAGAGTTTTCTCTTTGTCTCTTGAATTCTTCCGAGAGCCGCTCAAGGAACCAGCGGCGCAAAGGAATGGGAAGGTTATAAAGCTCGGTGAAGGACCACCCGCCGTGATGCTTAAGTAAAAAGAATTCTTCGTATACTGTTTCTTGATACTTAGGAGTCAGGCCAAAAAAAGGCTGCCGTCATCGGCATGCCCACTTTCTCCTCACTGCCACAATGCGGACAAACATAATCCATGTTCAAATCCAAATCAGGCTTTATCTTTTCGTATGTCTTGCGAAGAAGCTTGAGATCTGGAAGAGGCATTGCTTCAACAAACTTATGTAACATATCTTTATCTGTATGCTCATTAGCTTGTACAACAATTCCCTTGATCAAGCCAGTGATTGGGTTTTGAATCGTCTTATTGTTTTTCGAGATTATGCTGTTCGCAATTGACTTTTCATTCCTAGAAGTCAAAAGACGAACATATATGCGAACCTTAGATACAGGCAAATCAAAAGAGAATACACCTTCTCCTTCGTTCTCTACACCATCAGGAAGATCGATCTTCACTGGCTCAATATCATCTAGATTGAATACTTGATTTGATTTTTCGGTGCATGTACCGCAGGTAACTGTAACCTCGTAGTGAGGGCCGAATCCGGTAACTCTTGTTGCAATGAGGATTGCGCTCTTGTCTCCCAAAAGAAGATCATCAACTCTAATATCTTTATTTACAATCACCGACTCAAGCAAACGATCTATTGCGAGTTCGTTGCTCAGCAAAGCCTCGGAAGTCAGAATATCTTCCTCTTTTGCTGTCATGTGTTTGATTTCAATAACAGTCTGATTGTGAAGCGGGTGTCCTTCTGGGTAAAACAAACCTTTACTCGGCAACTCAACAAATTCTGTTGGATTGACGAAAGCAAAAAGGTCTGTTGCTTCTGATGTGGGGGGTGCTGGCGCGTCGGGTTGCGGTGCGCCAAGCCGCTCTAAGTTATTTCTGCGTGACAAAAATCACCTTCTTTCTATACTATAATGCTGTCACTGCTGCTACTGCTTCGCCTGATACATAATCGGCCCAATCATAGCGGAAATTAATTTCAATATTAAGGATATCATCACTTTCGTAACTTAAATCACCGAATGTAGCAGAAGTAATGAAAGCGTTGTTAAGTGTCCAAGTACCAATTAAACCACCTTGGCCATTCAACTCTTCAATAATAACATTACCTAACTGGTTAACAGCATCAAACTTGTTTATAGTGCCTGGATCCTGTGCTGGGTTGAAGAAAACATCTTCCTGCACATCAGGCTTAAGGTAACCGGAACCTACGAGAGCATCATAAAGAATCTTGTTTCCATCTGGATTAACCGCATTAACGATTGTGGCATTAACTGGCTCCCATGTAACGGTACCGGGGTAATAGTAAGTGTTTCCTAAAAACTTGTGTGGGGTGTCAGATACCGTGTAAGATGGCTTTTTAACCGCCTTGGCGAGGTACTGTTCGTATCTGAAAGCGTCATCGACAGAAGCCAAATTTGGCAACGTAAGTAAAAATCGATGTGCTCTTCTTGGTTCTGATAATGCTGATGTCCAAAATGGCATTTAATTAGTCTCCTGTAAGTCCTATTATTATATAGTGCGGGGAGCCGGAACTCCCCGCATTTTATTAATCGTCAAACGATGCACCTGTTCTTGTGATGTTGAAATCAATCGCAATGAACTCGATTGCTCTTGTTGGCTTCAAGAAGATCTTCGCATATAGAACGTTTCTATCTACAAGATCAGGAGTTGTGGTTGTGTCATCAAGAACAACTCTGTAATCGGAAAGACCAAAGTTTGTCTTAACGTCAGCCAAGAATGGGTTAACCTGTGCTGTGAATCGCTTCCAAGTCTGCCGAACGTTTGGATCGAAGAGCAAGCCAGCAGCGATCTGGGAGATGCGCTTCTTGACAAAGATCATTAGACGTCGGACGTTAATGCGATCCAAAGCAGAAGGCGTAACTTGTAGTGTCTTCTGACCGAAGATTACAACACCCTCAGCTGGGAACTTAGCGATTGGGTTAATGTTCGCCCCATAAAGATCGTCACGATCCTTGCGGCGTAGCTGGTGAGCTACATCAATAACTGGGATGCCGGCAGAGCCTTCTGTTAGTCCACCACGGTTGAAACCAGCTGGTGCGAACCAAACCTGTGTTCTACGCTGTGAGCTAGAGAATGTACCGATAGCTGCTACGGATGGCGGAAGCCATACAAAAGCACCGTTGATTGTGTCTCTTGCTCTAACCCATGGATAGTAAGCACAACCGTAAGAAGAGTTGAGGTTTCTATCGCGCAGACCATTAACCAATGTCGTAATGGTAGAAGGCGTGTTTAGACGATCAATCGAAGTGCTATCTTCTCTCGGCTGGAATGCCGATGGAAGGTCAATAACTGCGAGAGCATCTGCACGATCCTCACAAGTTCTTACCAAGTGAGTTGTGAGACCATCCTGAGTCTGACCTGGAATGGCAGCCAAATTCATTTCAACAACCTCTGGGTCTGCAACAGAATCGATTGCTCTTCTGATAGAGAAGAAAGAGTAGCTTGTTGTATCGGATGGAGCCCCAGGCATTGCTGCAGATGTGAAAGGATCCATTTCAGTAATGTTAAGACCGTCGAAACCACCGTAAAGCGGAACTGTGAAACGATCATAACCTGCGTCGAGTACACCAGAAATTGCTCCATTAACGAATGTCAATGAATTTGAAGTAGAGGAGCCTTCGGACCAAACACCAGAGCCTGAAATATCATCAAGTGTGAATGTTGGTGATAGCGAGGCGCTAAGAGCAGGGTCTGCTGTAAACTGCCCAACGACCCCGCCGCGAGGACGAAGAATATCGCCTACCGAGCGAGCGTACACTGTGCTTCCACCGTCGCGTGCAGTCTGCAAGCCGAAGTAAGCATCTGTTGGGTTTGCAAGGTTGCCCTGTGTAGCGTTAGCACGCAGTAGTGGGCGTGGGTAAGCAACAGAGGCAGTCAAGCCAGAACCAGAGATAATGAACGGAGAATTCAACTGGTAATCTGCAACCGAGCTGTACTCGCCATCTCTGATTGGGTTGACAATACTTCCAGTAATCCAATTACCTTCTGTAGTAGCGGAGCCGGAACCCAATGAAGCTTCATCTGTGTACTTTACGATGCCTTCGAAACCGAAAGGAAGAAGTGCTGCGTTTGTGAACCCAGCGTCTACATCGGAATTCATAACAATGTAAATGTAAGCAGAATTGTTTGGATAGTTACCATACTCTCTGTAAAGTCTGTCTGACTCTTCCCAAGACTCGTACTTATCACCAATCTTGCGCGCAACGTAGTTGAGGGAGTTAGGATTCAAATCACAGTTGTTGAACTGCTCAACAACACGAACAACGTTGTCGCTGTCGGAGATGTGTCGCACTACAACAGAGAAAGTACCATAATCCGAATCCTCGCTTGGAGAGCGCTTGATATCCTGAATGGAAATTTTGAGATTGCTGCTTGTCCAATCACCGGCTTCGCCTCTTGCAACAAACTTGAACAACTTCTTTGGAGTTTCAGATGGATCCAACTTTGAGGCAATAATGAATGGTGTTTCAGCTGGCTGCAGCTGATACTTGAAATCATCGCCGGTGACGGTGCCACCTTGGAGTCTGACCTTGACTACTGCCGCAGCCACACCGTTCGAAGGAGTAGAGATAATCTCATCAATGTGCTGGTCAAAGGTCTCACCAAGGAAGTAACTCTTTCTTTGCGAAGCATCGGTGATTCTAGTATTTGTTAGCTGTGGGTTTGTGTTAAATACTTTACGAATGTACTTCGAATCGCCTCTTGTAAAGTTGAATGTAATCTTTTCCTGTCCCGAGCCTGAAACGATCAATGCAGTGAACTCTTTGTTTGTTCCGCCAGTTGCGGATGTAAACAAAGCGTCGGACCCCGTAAGCGAATCAACACTACTAGAAAATGCTGTGTTGCCTGTGGTTCCAGCACCAGCTGATGAAGAAACAATGGAGCCGCTTAATTTTACATCTGTTCCAGCATCTGTGTAAAAAACAGCTGCCAAAGCACCAGAAACACTAAGGGCGCCGGGAGCGCTGGAGGAGTTTCTTGTAAAGAGGACCAATCCATAAGCTTCACCTCCCAATGTCCAGCCAGCTTCATCAAGACCGGACTGATCGTCAGTGACGTTGTCCGACTCAGCGCCAAGCAAACGAATGTAAGTTAAAGGAGAGCTATTTCGGAGATAAGCTTGTGCGGCATACATGCCATAAGTCGTAGCTGTCGTGTTGGCGCCCTGTCGCCACACATCACCACCGGTACTACCGGGGCTCGGGGTGCCGAAAACATTTACAAACTCTTCAAAAGAGTTAACTGTTGTTGGTCTTAAGGCAGGTCCCTTCTCGGCGCGACCAATGATAACTGGACCAATTCCGGCTGGGGAAGCAGGAAGTTGGGAGTTGTCAATTTCGTTGACGAAAACGCCTGGGGATACAAATCGGTAATTCTTAACTGACATTCGTTCGGTTCTCCTACATTGCGAAAATGTTCAAAGTAAATAGTGTTAAACAGTAGGAAGAGAATTATTCTCTGTAAAAACCATCTTTAATGCTTTGTGGGATATCTCCGACTATGGTTCTTTCTCTGCCGAGTTTGATATCAACAGCGTTTTCACGCTTTACAATCTTTGGTCTTTCTTGGTTTTCGCCCTCACCAATAAGGTAACCAAGAGTTTCAATATTGATATTGGTTTCGTAGTTTCTTTGCTCCATACCAAGATTGGCTTGATTGGAGTTATTGGAAAACCCGCCATCGATAAAGATTTCGTAATAGTGCCCCTCAGCCTCAATACGCTTTGGAGTTCTTGAGTTCCCAGGAATTGTAATGAACGGACGAATAAGCTCATTCATTTGCTGCTGATACTCTGTTCTAATGGTAATCTCATACATTACTTTAACCCAAGTAGGGATTGGGATAGTTATTGTTTCATACACTGTCTTTGCGGTTGACATGTTTCTTTTGTTTGTGTTTAGCATTTTGCTGGAAACATCTTTATTCGCACCGTATTTTCTATTTGCCTGTGCATTCTGAAACTCTGCTGTCTTCTTTTGATTTATTTGTCTCGCAACAGTAATAGTGCCACCCTTCTCGTCATTAACAGGGTATAGGTTCGCGAACACAGTGCCTCGATAGTTTTGTTCTTTAGTTACGTTAGATCTGTTAACTGTAATCAAAGGAAGGATTAGAGTTTCTTCTTTATCTCGCAGATCTTTGTTGTGTTTTATCTGAAAGGCTCGCTCGGCTGTAACCCACAGAACTGGAACTTTCTTAAAACCATTATTTGTTGTGGCAAAAAGGTTAAGTTCTTCATCAATAAAACGAAGCATAGCTTTATCTATCGTCTCTAAAGACGAAGGCATAAACTCTATCTCTTGAAGTTTAGCAGCAACTTCTTTGTCGCCAACATAATCAAAACGTTGCGATCTCTTATCTTTTATTTGTCTCTCAGTTCTTTTGCTGCGTGACATTTATTTATCCTACGTAAATGCCGGCTGGGATGTTCTCAAGAACCTTCCTACCAGAGTCTTGCATTGAAGAATCAACAGTAGCCAACTTATCATAAGTAGTTTCCTCAAGAATAGTTTTAAGTTCCTCTCTCAATTGATCCATCTCAGTTCTGGCTTGAGATAATAGATCCGATGCGTTAAGAGTTACAGACTCTCCAGGGATAGGAACAGAAGAGAACTTGCCTCTTACTTGTCCCAGAATCTCTTTTGTTAGTGCCAAAGCAAATCTACGAATCCATTGCTTACCTATGGCATTAATGTTTTCATATGGAATGTTCTCAAATGGAAGGGTATTCATGTTATTGACACCCTTAGCGCCGTTATCTACTCCGGGCTGGTTGTCCCAAGGATCATATTGGTTGTTAATTGTAAACTGAACCCAGAACTTTTCTGGCGAAGTTGAATCAGGTATTGGGAAAATCCTTAACTTGTTGTCGTGAATCTCATAAGAGTAGTGTGAGACTCTTGTCCAAAGCGCATCTTCATAAGCCATTGCTTGAAGTTTGTTCTGCCAAGTTGGGACAATCTCAAATGTAGAATCATCAGCATACTGGCCATAAGTTCTTAAGTTACCGACAACAGAGAAACCACCGTAGTAACCATAGAATCTCCACATTGCTCGTGGTGTCTTGAAGAATACTTTTCTAATGGTTACTCTTTTGTCTCCGACCTGTTGGTAGAAAGGAACAGACGAACTATTGGCAGAAGAAGCTGAAATGATTGTTTGTAAGTTATAATCTTGCTGACCTGTTACTCTATCAACTGATGCTGAATATATTGGCGTCGTGCCACCAAAACCTGCTTCGGTTGCGAGACCTTCTGAGATTCTACGAACATAACCATAATCAAATCTTGGATAACGCAAAGCAATGTTAGATCCTGATAAAGAACTGCCTGATACTATTTGTCCATCTGAATCGAAAGAGCCTGTGCTAGCACCAAGGTAGGAAGAAAGTGAGTTCTTTGTTTGGAATAGATTAACCAAATAAGAGTATTCTAAAACTGCTTCTTCATAAGCAGCGTATACATTTCCTTCTGCCAACTCAATATCTAAAACATCGCCACCCAACTTCTTGTAAGTATAAGCAACTTGGTCAGCTGCACCAGATAAAAACGCTGTTGAGCCTGCGTAGATGCCGAAAGGTAATGTTGTTGCGACACTGCCTGCTGCTCCCGTAACCGGAAGTATATTTGCATTTGAAGTTGATGCTGGGTTTAAATTTGGAATTGCCATAGAAGAATCCTCGTTTTGCTCTATTAATAAATAGAAAGCCCCACCTCAAAAGAGGCAGGGCTTTCATTATTTTGACCTTAAGTCAGGTAGTGTTAGCCTACGAGACCTCGGCAGACAACCAAGCCGTACATGTCTGGACGGACCATCTTCTTGGCGTAACGGGTCATGACACCCTTACGAGGTACGAAGTCCTCTACACCGAAGATTGTTGGTGTGGTCTGTAGTGGTACGTAAGGTGCGTACACATAACCGCTCTCAAGGAAGCTGGAGCCACGTCGACCAACGAGGATCAACTGACGTGGGAAGTATGGGTCAACCATAACATCAAACTTCTTGGAGAGGGAACCAACGCGAACAGCACCGATATCACCACGGTCAGCATCGGCTGTAACGTTTGCACGGAAGCCAGCTGTGAACTCAAGGATGTTGGCAACTTCTGGTCCGCAGACGACGAAGTTGGCAGCACCGCGAAGAGTCTTACGGTGGATCTGAGCGGAGACGTCGTTGATTGTCTCAACGAGTGTCTCGTACCACTCGGATACGTTACCAGTGAAGTCAGCTACACCAGAAGCCAAAACAGCACCTGTCTCTCGGTTTAGGAACTCACCTGGGTTACGGGACCAGTAACGAACACCAGCTGTAGCACCACGTACAAGATCCTCAAGGATCTCGCGATCGATCTCAAGAGCAATCTGCTCAGAGAGGATCTGTGTAAGCTCAACCTCGGCGTCAAGGTTGTGGTAAGCGTTGAGGTCTTGACCCAACTCTGGTGTCCACTTAGCCTTGAGCTTCTTGGTTACAGCTGTGACTGCTACGGAATCGACCTTGATGTCGATCTCTGGGATATCCTCAGAGCCCTCTAGACCCCAGTCAGCCTGACCAAGGACGGAACCGAGAGCACCACCGGGATCGAAGTTGTCTTCCATAGCGAATGTGATAGCAGTACCACCGCCAGAACCACTTGCGAGTGAAGCGGAAAGGGCGCCGGCTGATGCAGCTGCATCGTAAGAAACGAGTGTTAGCAAGATTGTATCACCATCATCAGCAACGATGTCATCAAAACGAGTTAGACGACGAACCAAGTTTTCATTAGCAGAACCTGTGTAAGTAATAGTAATGAAGTTGTTAGGGTTCAATTCAGAACCAGCGGCTGTATCAACAGCAGCCTTGCTGATTGTACCAACAGCGAATGAAGAGCCAGATGGAAGATCTGGATCGAACTCCAGCAAACGGTCAACGTTGTAGCCAGCGGTTGGGAATGAACCGTTGCCAACAACAGAACCTGTACCAACTATACCGAAAGCAACAATTGTAGGCTTTAGGCTTACGGAACCTGTTGGAGAGGAGTAGCCGTTGTTGAGTGCGTAAGGACCACGCTCGGCGTTGTCCTGCGCGAGGTCAACACCACCTGTGATCTCGGAACCAACTCGTCCACCACCGTAGAGTGATGTGTTTGTCTGGTAACCAAGACGTGGGTTATCAGCTGTCTGATCATCACCAATCTCCTGAGAGAAGGTGAAGTCAAGGAAGAAAATGAGACCTGATGGAAGGCTCATTGGCTGAACGCTTACGAGATCGTTAGCGATCAAGGAACCGAATACACGGCGTACAAGTGGGAATGCAACAGCGGCAAAGCCCTCTACGTCACCAGCAGCCATGCTGGAAGACTCACGGAGAAGCTCCTTTGCCTGATTCTCAAGCAAACGGGCCATACCGTTTCTCTGTGTATCATCAGAGATGCCCTCAAGAAGACCGGTCTGCTCCCACTTGTTGATAAGTGCGGCACCCTCGGCTGAGAGATCACGATTGACGATACCCTCTGTCAATCTTTGTACAATAGACATTTTTATATACCTCCTGAATGTTATTGTTTATTTATTCAAACCTGCTAAACGCAGCATACGACCCATTGCTGGATCCTTAGTTGCCTCGTTGTTTCTCTTAGAATTGATCAAAAGCGACGTAGGTCTTTGAACCGCTTCACGTAGTGTTTGTGGACGTTTTCTCTGATCAGGAGTGTTCCCCACTGCGTTTTGAATTGTTTCAAAAATCATACTTGCTTCTTCAACAGAATTGGCAGATTGAACAGCTTCGACAATTTGTGCTTTTTGTCGCTCATTCAAGGAGGCGCTATTCAAAGCCTTGTTTTGATAAACAAGCTTGGCGTTATCAAGATTCAACTTTGTAAGTTGATCCTTGGCTTCAACAATGAGAGCACGAAGCTCTCTGTTAGATTCTGTAAGTTCGGAGATCTTTGCTTCATGAAGTTCTACTGGCACAACATCTGGTGCGGTATCTTCTTCAATCTCCTCTTCCTCTTCTTCCTCAAGGTGTGCTTTCTTAGCAGCTGCAATAGCATCATTATTTGCTTGCATCACGCTATTGTAAGCACCACCGAGTGAAGAGAAACCTGCTGGTGATGTATCCATATCAACAACAAGCTCTTCTACTAGTTCTTTAATAAAGTCTTCGGACAAGTTGAGATCATCGTCTTCTTCTGGGGGCTCGACTGGCTCTGCACCTAGTTCAGCAGTATCTTCCTCGGCAGAAGCTTCAAGCTCTGGGGCCATCTCGCCACCAACCATATCGTCAGCCATCTTTAGAGCATCGTTAAGGTCTTCTTCCTCAACAACTTCATCTTCCTTTTCTAAACGAGCCTTGAGAGCATCAAAATCGATCTCAACGATCTCATCATCTTCTGGAGCGTCTAACTCTTCGTTCTGAAATGCGTAAGGAACTTCGTTTGTAAACTCGGATAGTGTATCGTCTTCGGCTGCGGGCTCTTCTTGTTCTAGCAAAGTATCTAAGGCTTTCTTAACTTCACCAGAATACTTTTCCAATACAACGTTTTCAGCATTCTTCAATGCTGCTTCCTTAAGGGCTTTGGCGTCCACGATCGCCTCTTCTAATAGTGAAGACATAAAAATTAACTCCAAACACGATAGCTCGTCAAAAATAAATAGTGTTTTATTTTTCTAAATGACGAAAACTGTTTTATTTAAGAAGCGTAAAGTTAAGGTACTCGTTTGTACAGTATGAAAAGTTTAATTATGGAGTAGCCGTGTACTCAAAGCCATTGAGAATAACTTTATAAAGCCTGTGAGTCTCCTCAGTTGCGGAGCCAGCATAAAATGATATTGCGATTCGGACGGCACCGCCGGCGGCGTCCCAGAGCTCGTCGGTGTCGGTCCAACTTGGCGTTGCGGCTGTGCCGCCTTCACGGAACGAAACTGTCTGGCTCACACGCTTAATACCAATCCATCTTGCTGTGGTTCTGGCTAAATTTGAAGTTCCGTTGTGTATAAGTGCGCGGGAGGCGAAGGCGCCCATTCCATAGTATTTGGCGTTCGCCGTGGACCATCTTCCGTACCTATGACCTAGCCAGTGCGCTTCATTAACCGCGTTGCCGCCGCCTGCCATTATAGCGATCTCTGTATATAAATTCGCAACACTTCCTGGGTTATCGGTGTATATGGCAAAATCAAAATCCCCCATAAGAAGATTGGGGTATTGAATTTTCCCATTAGTTAAAAATCCGTTCCCGTTGGTCGGCGCGAAGGTTCCACCGGTCCCCTGATCAAATTTAATATTGCATGTGGAGCCATCATCTGTTATGGCGTTAAAAACCCCATTTGGATCTTTAACTTCCCACCCACTTAACATCCCAGCATCTAATGTAGCACCATCTGCAATGCTAGATGGAGTTCCAGCTGAGGGGGACAAGGTCTGTGCAACAGTTGTGACATTGCTCCCGCCTGCCTGTAACTTCCATACACCATTTTCTAATACTAATGCCATTTTATAATCTCTTATGTTGCCGAAACAATTGCCCAGCCGAGATCATTTCTACGGGCCCCCGGCTGTCTAGGACGGATCGAGCGTGTAGAAGCGCAGTCGCTTCAGAATCGGCGCGGTCGACCACTTCCCCGCCACCGCGATGCACAACGTCCGCGAGCTGGCCGCGAACGCCTCCGGCGTGAACCAATCGGGGTCCTGTGCGCCCGTGGCGTTCAGCGACGGCGAAGGGCTGGCGTGAGTCGCGAGCGACGGCGCCGAGGGGGGGGTGCCGGTCCCGCCGAAAGCCTGCACGGCGACAGGCTCGATCAGCATGCCGATCCACGACGGCTGCATAAGCTCGGCGGCGGAGCCGAAATCGCCGGCGCTAGCCTGTGACCGAAAGCCGCGAACCCCCGCGCCGGACGCGGTCCCCACGAGCTGCGCGGAGCAGAACCGAGTCGCGGACGACCCCGAGCCGCCCGAGCCCGTACCCGTGTCGGCCGCGAGATCCAGTTGCCGTGTGATCGTAGTCCCGGGATCCAGCGCGGCGGCGAACTCAAGCGTGACCCACATGGGCTTGGTGAGGTACCACGCCCCGGCCGAGAACACCTCCGCGAGATCGACGTGAAGCCGACCCGTGTCGCGGTTGTCCGCCTCGTGCGTGGTACCGGTCTTGCTGTCCATCACCACGCCGGTCGTGCCGTTCGGCCCGATTGTGTCCATGCGCGCGGTGTTGATGACGGCGACGTCGATGCCGTCGACGGTCTGCTTCCCGTCAGACCACGATGCAGAGGCGAGCGCCGCGAAGTTGAGGTCTGCGAGGAGCAGCGAGCGTGCGGTATCTGCCTGTAATTGCCAGACACCATTTTCTAATACTAATCCCATTCTATAATCCTTTTATGTTGCCGAAACAATTGCCCAGCCGAGACCGTTTGTTGAAGACGAAATAGCCACCACAGTCATAGCTCCATAGTTTGTCGCTATCTTAGCAGCGGTACCGCCATCAATATTTTGTGAGCCAGATGGCTCAATAACAATATCGTTTGTACCAGCGTTTCCTCCGGAGTCTTTAATAATAAATGTAATACCATAATCATCTGAAGAATTTACGCCAGGAAGTGTGCCGGTAACAACTGAACTGTTGGTGTCAACAAGAAAAACTTGTGCATCGCGAATATTAAAGTTGCTTGTCTGTTCTCCAGAGACACCTTGATAGAAATTGGTCTTGTTTATCCTAAATTCATTTTCAAATACATCAAGACGATTAACTCCATCAAATACATAGCTTATTCCTTCGCCAATATTGATAGACCCATTGGTAGAAGATGTTACCATCACTCCAACAGATGCTGTAATTGTTGGAACTGCCAACACATCAGAAGTAAATGTGAATGGAGAGTAACTTGTGATTTGACCGTTAGTGGTTGATACCAATACTCTGTCTGCCGGCACACTAGACACAAAAGCGTCTTCTACGTACAAGCCTGATCCCGAGATGTTCCCTGAGCCCGAGATATCGCCCCCTACCGTAAGAGTATGGTCTGGGTTTGTGTTGTTGATACCAACTCTATTGGCCGAGGCTGAAACAAAGATTGTGCTGTCTTGGATTGCTTGGTCTGTTTCGTTCCCGACAAATATATATCCTTTATCCAAGTTTGGTGTTGCGTTTGTTCTGCCGGCGCCACCGACTTTGATTTGCGCATCGCCACCGCCGCCGTTGCGCATAACCTTACCCATGTTCTGTAGGAGATTACCCGAGCCAGTGGGGGCGACATTTGTTAGTTTACCCGCATTGCCGCCGGAACCGGTCTGAACATACAAAATATCACCAACCGCGAATGTTTGGTCATATAGGCTTGTTAAGTCCAGATTTTTGATAGACCCAAAAGTTACAATCTGAATATCATTGTTGTTCGCGGCAGTTTCTCCTGCTAGACCAAAAGCAGGCATCTTGCTAGCATCGTCACAGGCAGCCAAACCAACTGTTGGGGTCTGACCCGAAATACCGTTAATGTAAACTACCTGACCTCTAGTGATGCCGCCAACTTCATCTACTTGTGCCGGGAATCGAATGGCGCCTTGGAGGTCGCCGTAGAACTCATAATCTTCCTGAACGCGAACGTTACCAGTAACTAAAAGATCGTTCGAGCCCGTATTCCAAGTTAGATCAGCTGATCCACTTAGATCCCCAGATACAGGAGAGTCAAATCTAAACTGCAGAGAGAACTCTGGACCGTCAGCAACTTGAACTGCTGATGCTGTGACGCCAGTTAGGTTAGAGCCGTCGCCATAAAAGGCAGATGCTGATATGTTTGCGGATGCTGATAAGTTTCCTGCACCGTCTGTAGTTAATAACGCAGATCCGCTAAAAGATCCGCTGCTGTTAAACTGTATATCTCCATTTGCGCCTCCGGGGGTGCCACCGCTTCCCGGTCCAAATACCCATGACATATTTAAATCTCTCCTGCTTTCATAAATAGTTGGTCAAAGTCAAAAACTCAAAGCAAGTCTGTCTGGGCTTAGATGATTTATCTATCAACACTATCAATAACTCTAAAAGTTCCTTCTCGTGCTCTTACACATTCGGCGCTTATCTGAAACTTGTGTTCTACTTGACCAAAGTAATATCTTGTGTCGTTATACGTTTTTACAATCTCGTAAAACAAATCACCATACTGAACAAAATCACCAGCACGAACAAAAAGATCTTGATCTTCTGTTAGGCGGCGGCGATGAAAATTAACTGTTAGTTTAGATTGGTATTCGTATCCATACTTTTGGTTTGTTTGCTCATTCTCTACAACAACGTAAGCAAACACACGAACAGGCGGAAGCGTAACTTTGTCTATTGCTTCTCCATATGTTTTATTAAAATTAGAGTGCTCAATGCTTATAGGATAATAAGCAACTGTTTGTCCAACAACTCTTTCAGCTAACTCATCATTAACTTGTTTTACAAGGTCACGCTCTTTTTGGCCAAAGAACATTGGCGGGGGTGGCGCATCAGGTTGCGTCCATTTGTTCTTTGGATCAGACATGGGTTATTACCCCACAAGAGCTGCTAGAGAGCCAGACCAGTTAGAGCCAGAAGGAGAGACGGCAATATTGTCAATTTTTTCATTTTGAATATGCGTCAATCCAGCCATGACTGAAACAGCACCAGAGGCTCCTGATAAATGCAGTTGTGTAGCCTTAATGTCAAATTTTGGGGTTACCACGGCACCTTGAATTGTAAACTTGTTTGCATTTAGAACGCCGTTTAACGAGAAGCCCACATGGCATACAGCATTATCGGCAACACTAATAGAAATCCAACTTGTTACAGAAGGAAACGTAAGGGAAACATTACCACTTGACAAGTCGAGCGCCCCTGTGACATATGGAACTCCTGATACTTGAAATGAGGCTGCGTTCCCGAGCCCTGGTGTGTAATTATACGTTGACATTTATGATTCTCCGTTATTAAATAGTAAAGTAAAACAAGATTACCTAAACAAATTATCTTGTTCTTTTCGCATTTGTTTCTGCTGTTCGCGAATTGCTTTCTGTTTTTTCAATCTTTTTGTGATAGACGGCTTGATATAGTAATCAGTTTTTTCTCTATACTCTTGGACAATCTTTTGCTTTTTGCATTTGCGGTTAAAACGACGAATTAGTTTCTCATCTGACTCGCCGCGTCTCTTGACTACCTTAAGGTTAACAGCCATTTTGTTACTCTCTTTCTTTCATTTCGTTCATATGAGCGTTCCAGTTTCTGCCTACTGCTCCGAAGAGACTAGAGATATCTACGCCTGGATCACTTGGGCTTTGTCCGGACATTGGAGAAGCCTGTGCAGATGGAGACGCTTGTGCTGGTGCTGGAGTTGTTCCTTCAAACAAATCAACACCGTTGTAAGCTGAACCGCCAATAGCAGCCATAAGCTTTTTCTTATGCTCTTTTAGTTTACCGGACTGTTCTTTGTTGAAAGCATTTGCTTTCATTCTTTCCATAACAGGATCTACTTTTGGTTGTGGCGCCTTTGTCTCAACAATAGTTTGCGAAGACATGCCCTTGACAACCTCGGCAATAATGCCGGAAATCAAACCATCTTCAAGAAGTGACTCTTTAATACACTCTTGAACAATAGGTTTGATTAGTTTTTTGAATTCTGACTTTTTCATAGAACCTTCTTGCTGATACCGGCAATTTTTTGCCAACGTTCGAGAAGCGGTTCATTTTGTACCTCTTGTTTAACCAACGGACCTTGTTTACTAAGTTCTTTGTAAACCATATTGACGATTGCATTTTTGAGTTTTCTAAGCTGTTTGTTGTCAAGACCTGCTAAGAACTCTGGGCGACCCTGATCATTCCCAATAGAGAAAAGTCTGTGTAGATAGCGTGAGAGTGACATGGACCGACGTGAGCGGCCACCCTTCTTGATTGCAATTCTTGGATCTTTGTTCTTGTATCTTCTTCTTTTCGGTCTAGAGCCAGCTAGTTTAGCGCGACCGGTACCCTTCTGTACTATTGTTTCTCCTTCTCCAAGTCTCATAAAGTCTCTATCATCAATATCAAAGTAATCTGCGCCGCGCTCGCGAGCACTTTGCATCCAACTTTCAATTCTGCCTACCAAGTCTTCGACATCGGATTCATCCATATCCATTCCGTTGTCTTTAGTAAATTTGATAATAGCATTCTCAACATCCATGAGTGGGAATTCGTATGGCTTTTCAGGCTTCTCATATTTTACGGGTTCGGTGGGAGGCGAATCTGTAGGAGGTGGACCTGCCGCCCGAGATCGATCCCCTGCGCGTGGATCTGTAGGAGATGGATCTGTAGGAGGTGTCTCTGCGGGTGGTTCAACAACCTCAGTGTTTTCAAATGGCTGTAATTCCTTTGATAAATCTTTTAATAGTTGAGCACGGGAAGACTTTTGCCCTTTCATTCTGATTAGCTTGACTGCTGCGCCAGCAGTGGCAAGCCCGATACCAAGTGTGGTTGCGAGAGTGCTTGCGGCTGCAAGCTGCCCTGCTGCAACTGCCGCACCACCACCAGCACCGAGAGTGCCAAGATTTTTGGTTACTGATTGGACTATCTGCGATGTAGCTTTTGCGCCCTTGTCCAAGTAAAAATCTTTATTTGATGCAGGGAACATTTCTCCAAGAGTTTTAGCACCACTTTTTACTGCTTGGGCGTAAGCACCCTGATCAGCACCAAGCTGGAAAAATTGTGTAGGATTGTTTGGATCTATCCCCAAAGATTTAACAGCCTTGAAAAACACATTCGGGTCTGTGTTTGGACCAAAAGCGCCCGGATCGCCCGCTGTAAGCCTGCCAACCATTTGTACGAAGCCTTCGCCATCAGCAGGTCCAAATGTCTTTGTTATTTTTTTCATACCTGTGGTTATTTGTTCTGCATTTTTAAGTCCTCTAAGCTGTTTCAAGGCTGACAGAGCCTGCGGGGAAGCTGCAAATAAACCTGCCAATACAGCCGCTGCGCCGGTTAATCCAAGGATAGCGGGGAGTTTATTGCTCGCAAGACCATCAAGTGTCGCTGAGTCTACAGCATCACCCTTTACTCCGCGTTTAGTGAAAGTTTTTTGATTTGCAGCCTGCTCAAGCTCATCATCTACGGGGGCACCACCTTTACCAACTTCTTCTTCTATCTCCTTGCCTTCAGTGAAATGCTTGTAGACATCAGCCAATTGATAATCAAGCAAGTATTTGACGTATTCTCTTAAAGCCTCAACAACGCCATTGGCTGCATCGGCAGTCATTTCGCCTTTTTTTACTGCTTCGTCAATCGCATCGTATGAAGCAGCAATTTCATAAAGTGCATTCAAAAACTCTGGCTTGTCCTTCATGTTAGGAAATTCTTTGTATTTTTCTTCAATATTTTTTCTTAAATCTTTGATAACAGAACTGCCTGCTTTTTCAATTGCAGCCTCTAGCTTATCAACGGCTTTAATATGGCGCATTTTTCTGTCACCAAATATCTTACCGCCCTTTTCCAAAGAGCCAAGCTTGCCAACATAGTATTTAATACTGTCCCAGATGCCTTCTTCTAGAGTGGAAACATCAAAATCTTCACCGCGCTCTAGCTTTGCATATTCTTCAGCAATCATAGAGAGATAATCTTTTCTCTCAGAAGCAAGTTTCTTGTGCTCAACCACGATCTTTCTATTGAGCTTCATAACTAATAATTCTTCTTTAATGATTTCTTTTAATCTTCCTTCTGAAATTTTCATTTTTTAATCTCCAATAATTTCATTCATAAGATTTATAATCTTATTATTTTTTTCAATTTGCTCATTTACGAGTTTCCCCTCGGACAGAGCCATAAAAGCATTTGGTGTTGATGGCTCTGATACAATGTCAAAACAAATCAACTGAAAGTCATCTTCTACGATGGTCTTACCCATTCTCTCGCTTACAGATCCCATACCACGAGATGAGATACCAATCTTGACACCCGAATCCACAAGGGCACGTAGAATCTGACCGGATGGAGTGTCGAGAACTTTACACTTACCCATTACGGCTGGCCCGTCCATCCAAACCTCCGTAATCATATGGGACACGTTGGCTAAATTAATAATAGAAGAATCCGGATGATCCAACTCGCCAAGAGCACGGCGGTCCTCAACTACCTTTGCGTATCGCTTAACTTCTCTTTCCAATATACGGCGAGGATATACACGTCCGTTTCCGTTCTGAACCTCTGCTTCTTGTAGCTTGCCTGTTAGCATCATTCCGCCGTCGCGAACAAACTGCTTTTCAGATTCGGTTAGAAGGTCTTGGCAGACACCACCTTCGCATAGTTCATAAAATTCTCGTAGTAGTTTAGCCATTGTTATTCTCTCAAAAAAGATTTAACGTGGGGGCTTTCACCCCCACGTAAATTCAGCTACCGGAGCAGCAGCGGCGTACAGGCTGGATTTGCCACTTTTTCATGATTCACCTCCTTTATGGACCAATTTGATCCCGAAATCATTTACCACCATACTCAGCAAGTATGATGTTCCAGCGCTAATACACCCGCAAATAAAAGCATTTACAAGTGTACGATCAAAATTAAATAGTTCTGTATATGGACTTATGCCCCAGAGAAATACTCCAACCCAAAATCCCATACACAAACAGCAGTGAAATAAACGACCAAAGCCACCCCAAGCAGAGCAGGCTGGTCGTATTTTATTGAAGATATGTCCGTGAACAATAATGAAGGTCATGCCGTAAGCGGCAAGAATAAAATGTAATAGTTCCAATCTAATACCTGTTCCTTAGTGGGTAATAGTAGTAGCCCGGGCGCATAGAGCCCTTCTCGGCATACTGTGGCACTTCGCCGTATTCGGTGGAGTCGCGATCGGATGGGCGTGTGTACATATCCTCCAACTCCTTCTCGTATTCGTCGGCAATTCTTTCGTGTTCTGCTTCATACTCAATAAACTCTGCGATTACAAACGTTGCAGCCTGTAGGGCGTTGATGTCGTCATTCTCAAACAACTTGCCTTCTAGGGAACGGAAGACATTTCCACCCTGGATAGAAGATCTATCAACAATGCCCTTATCAGCCAGAAGCTCTAGTAGTCGATCTTGATAATCATACACGTCCTCAGAGATAGTGGTCTTAGGCATTGTAGTGACTTTCATTTGCTTTGGCATCACGGCGATATCAATCTTGTTATGGTCCATAATAAGAAGCGAACCGTCAAGAGCCCTGCGGGCTTTGAGTTCTACTGTAGCCTGTGGTCCACCGACTTTGATCTTAATCATTTTGAGTTAGTTCCTGAACAAGTTCTTGTGTTTTGAGAACCTTGTTTAGATCGTCATCTGTAAACTCGCGCTTACGAAATTCCTCAAGATACTCGGACACTTCGTTTAGTTTTTGCGAAATGAGAGGTTCGACAGTATTTTGACTCGCGTCACTAATTAAGCTCTTAAGCCTTTCCAATTCTTCGTTCAAGTAAATACGAAGTTCGAACCCGTCATCTGCAAAACTTGTGATGTACCGATTAAGAAGATCTTTCTGCTCTTTAAGAAGGGTGGTGTACTTCTCGTTAAACTTCTTAATAAAAGAGTTGTAAGTTAGGTTGTCCAAAGACTTCATTTTGTTAGACTCGGTAAGAGGTTGTTCAGCGCTCATTGAATCTACGATCGCCTGCTCAAAAAGAACTTTACTTTTTACAGGTGTCTTTGTGTTGAAGATAGCATTTACGGAAGCAAGAGACTTAAAGTTTGGAACAAAGTTAGACCATACATCCTGTCCTAGCTGCTTGTTGATAGCAGCAATTATACGAGACTGTGCGTCAAAAACCTCGGAGGAATCCAACTTTGAATAAGCAAACTTTGTTTCTTGAAGCATTCTTTCGGCAAGATTGGGTTGAATATTTCTTGTCTCAAGCAAAGTCTTGTAAAGAGAAAGTTCTTTTGCTAATGTTGAGTCGCCACCAAATCCTTCTTTGATGATCGCAAGAACAGTTTCTTTTCTACTACTATCCTTATCAACGATTGCCTTTGTTAGTTCTCTTGTAAGCGTTTCATAAATAAAGGCTGTATTTCTTTTTTTATTATGCTTCATTTTTCTCTTCCTCTTTGCTCTCCATTTGTTCTACTAACATACGAACTTTATTGGTGTTCTCAAAAAGTGTGTGCTCATCTTTAGTATAAGTAGGCTTGAGATTCTCTTCTAGACCAACTAGTGCTCTCATATCAGGAACTCCTACTTTACCGGGATGCACGGTTCTAGAAGTTGTTCCCATCTCTGGTCCGCGAACCATTCGCTTGATTTCGCGCTTCATCGGACCTTGCGAGTGTCTTGTTGAAGAGCCTTTTCTTTTATCGACAGCAACGGGCTTGTAAGCCGCTCCCTCGTGTTTTGTAGGATTGTCTTCCCGTCTACCTGGGGTTGCCAATAAAACGTCATCCCCGCCGCCTTCAGGCGCCTCTCCACCTTCATCGCCACCGAGATCCAGATCACCGCCAAGGTCGCCACCCAAGTCTCCACCAAGGTCGCCGCCTAAATCACCACCGAGGTCTCCTCCGAGACCACCGCCTTCGGCGCCGCCAAGCTCAGCGCCTTCGTCAACAATCGATTCAAGAGCCTGCTGATATTTACGATCATAGAAAGTTTCGCGCTGGTTGCGAAGGAACTCGGAATCGGACATTCCAAGAATGTTGGCTGCAACCCAACGCTTTGAGAATGTGCCTTCTGGAACTGATGTGGCGGTCTCGAACTTTGTCTTCATGTATTCAAGCTGCTGTAGCTCGGCAAGACGCGAGGGGTTGTTCAAAGTAATCTTAAATCCTAAAAGGTCTTGACCTCTAAAGCCTAGTGTGTAAAGATGCACTATCGCCATCTTCTCCAACTCGGAAACCAACGATCTTTGAAGTCTATGAATAGTTCTTGCGAAACGGATATCCTTCTGTGCTAGGGTAGTTTTATCTTCTGTACCGCCTTCAAGGTTGGTTAGATAAGACTGTGGAATCTTAATTGCTGCGAACAACTTATCACGAAGATACTTAACATCCTCAATGTCGTCCAAAGACTTGGCGCCAGGGAGCGATGTAATCTCCGACCCAACGCCACCACGCATCGGAATAAAGTAATCTTCTTCAAGTGATAGCGGGTTGTAGCGAAGATCCACACGACCAGTTGAAGCATTTACAAGAGAGTTACGCTTCATTTCCGACTTGACTTTTTCCATATACTGTGGAATGTCTTGTGGTGGAATGTTGCCTACGTCAATCTTGAATACTCGGCGTTCTGGCGCACGAACAACGCGATAAGCAATCATCGCATCTTCTAGAAGTGTAAGTTGTCGCCAAATACGTCGGGCAGGATCCAAAACAGATGTGCCGTATGGCGAGTAACGATCGTTGCCCAAAATGCGGAAGTGCGCAACCTGCCAGTTCTCAAAGGTCATACCGGCACCATTCCACTGATACTGAACGTAGTTAGGGTTTGTTTGGTCCTGACCTTCAAGACGCTCTACTTCGTTGTTCGGCATACCAATAAGGGATGTGATGCCTAACTTCTCGTCAATGTCCATATAAAGGAAAAAGTCACCGTACTTACACATAGAGCGTGCCCAACCAAAGCAGTTGAACTCAATGTTTAGAACATCGTAGAATAGAGACTCAAGGATAGTTTTGATTTCGTGGTTAAGACAATCAATGTTTAGAAGACGATCATACTCGTTTGATGTCGTCATCTCGTCAGCGTAGATATCAAGAGCAGTAGCAATCTCAGGCATGTATTCCATTTGCTCAAAGTCAATGTAACGCTCTGCTCTGTTTTGGTTACGGAATGCTGCTGATGTAAAAAGGTTGTAGTTCTGAGACATGTTAGAATCGTGTCTCTTAAACTCCTGACCAGACATAGAACGGAAACGATAACGATATTTATCTAGATCTGCTCTTCTTTCTTGTCTACCAACTTGTGTGCGGTAGTTAACGACCGGGCCAGATAGAAGTCTGGTTAGTCTTTTGAATAACGGCGATGCCGGATTTCTTGGGTTGTTCTCTTTCTTAGCCATTTTCTATCCTAGCCTTTTAGTAATCCTATATATTGGTATTGAAGCTTTTTCGCCTTTTCAATACGCTCGGTTTCTTTCGTCATCTTATGTCCCTGCATACCAGGGATTGTTGTAGAAATAGATGTTTTTGCCGTGCTGATAGCAGACAAGAAAGATTTGCTGTACTCTACGTTCTTTTGACTTTCTATAATCACGGTATCTCTCACCCAGCATCCAATAGCGAACGACATTGTTAGATCGTCGTTGTAGCTTCTCATCGCCTGCGGTCTTCCGTGATGCCAAATAAATGTTTTCATTTCGGAAAGCAAACGATTTGAGTTAATCGTAATTAGTTTATTTCTCATAAACTCTTCCATTTTCGCAACGATCAAAGGTCTTGTTTTGGAAGAAGTTGTAAAACCGGGTATTACGTTTGATTGCCATTGTGCGGTTAGGGGATCAACATATTGGTGATCTCCCTTTGTTGTGTAGTAGAGATTAGGATACCCTTTATCAATCAACTTTTTAAGAACAGCAAAGCCAATATTATTGTTTTCTATCACCAACATAGGGTTGCCGTATTCAGCTGCTACATTAGAAAGAATGTCTGCAAAGTCGTCTGGTGTTGGCTTACCCACATATTCAGCGACTTGTTCAAGGCTTGCAAGTTCTATAATATGAAAAGCGCTGTTATCTTTGCCGTCGCCACGAGCAACGTCGGCAACAATCAAATAATGGCTCTCTGGATTATATTGTTTCCAAATCCAATAATTTCTATCAAAACCAGTGCGATACTCTGGTGCGCAAGCTTTTTCCAAATACCATTGTAGATCGTCTGGGTGGATAACAGTTTCACCAGAAACATTGAAGTTACACTCCAACTCCTGAGCGATCTGGCGCTTGGACATGTTTCTGGTTTCTTTTTCAAACCATTTCTTGTCTCGCTCAGGGTGAACGTCCCACATAAGGGTCGTCATATGAAAATCATTTATACCTGCTTCTGCTTCAACACAGTTTTGGTGGAACCAGTTACCTACACCGTTAGGAGTGGATAGTGCAATGCAGCGACCACCTGTGGATAGTGTAGGGTAAAGCGCGGTCCATAGATCTTCTAGTTTCTCAACGTGAGCAGCCTCATCAATGATTAGAAGCGAAAGTGCCTCGGAACGACCAGCATCGCCGGATGTTGATGAACCTTTGATCTGCGAACCATTGGAAAGCTCAAAAGATGTTCTGTTATCTACTGTAATATCAGAGATCTGCATCCATTGCGGCAGGTTCTTGATGATAGACTTAACTTTTTTGACTAAGTTAGTAGCCGTTTGTAACTTGGTAGCAACGACAAGAATGTTCTTGTCTTTGTGAAACAACATCAGCCACGCCACATACGCAGCACTAATAGTAGAAATGCCCAGCTGTCGGGCTTTAAGAATAATATTAAAACGATAATCGCGGAAGTCTTTTAAAAGATCCTGTTGATAATCGAATGCTTTGAAAGGAATTAGACCTTTCTGCGGGTGTGAGATGCGACAGTAGTTTGTTGTAAAGTAAACCGGATCTTTGCCGGCTTTAACAATCTCTTTTAGAATCTCTTTCTTTGTAAGCGCAGCCATATTAGACCTTCACATTTGAAGGCTTCTTAGCTTTGTCTCTCCCTAGTGCAAGAAAATCTCTGATTGCTTTATCAACGCGCTCTTCATCAGAGCCACCGTTAACCTCAACAACGTCAGTTAAACCGCCGATGCGATAATCACAATGAGCCTGTGTATCAGTGCGGTAGTTAGAAATGCGCTGAACGAGAATGTGTGGCTCACCTTCTTTTGTTAAGGTTAGTGTATCACCCGTGACGGCTTTGTATTCTTTCTTTAGGAAGTTAGCAATGTCTTGTAGACGCTGCTCAATCTCGCCTTCAAAGCCTTTGTCTTGGACTTCTTTAATTCTTGTCTCTGCTTGGTAAGTAATGCGGAGAATTGGACCGTGGAACTTAACACCAAAACCATCCATTACGCGGCGATCGTGAATGTAGTGTCCGTTCTCTCTTTTAAGACCTACTTCTCTTGCTCTGTCATCTGCCTGTAACGTAGCGTCGTGGGCTCCGTCATAAGCATTTGCAGCCGCTTGGCTGATTCCTTTTACAATGTCGTATACTGATGCCATTTTATTGTTCCTTGTTTGGTCTCCACCCGTTCTTCCATCTTTCTTCTCTTCCGCCATCAATGTATTGAATGTAACATTTAAAGCAAGCTTCAAACTTATTCATATACAAATCATCCCGAGGATGAAAAGAATATTTGGAACAAACAGGACAAGTCCTATTATTATCTCTATTAAGTAGTTTTTTGTTTATTAAAAATCCATCTGCTTCTATTTTGTCTTGAGATTCAGCATTCTTCGCAAACTTCTGCTGTTCTAACTGGGATTGCTGGATATATTCTTTTTCTTTGTCCTCGTCCCAATAGCGTCTTGGATTGTGTGTGGCTTCTTCGCCATACTTTTGTGAAATAGCTTTTTCTAACTTAACGATGTAATCTTGTTTATCGCTCATTGCTTTACAATCTCCGTAGATAAAGCAAAGATACCTAATGAAGTAAGAGTACCAACACCAAACCCTAACGCAACCCATAGTGGGCCCTGACTTGGCTTTTGTTTTACAATCAAATCTGTTAAGCGATCATTCTCTGCTGCCTTCAATATCATCATTGACTCGTATCTATCTTTCCAAGATGTAATCTCAATATCTTTAAAGTCAAGTTGTAGCTCATAGTTTTCTTTTAGAAGGCTTAGCTGATACTCTAAACGCAGATCGCACTCTTCGTCTGTAAATCTTTTATCGTTTAGAACCTTTGCCGCAGCGTCCAAAGATAGTAAGACACCATCAAAAGGAACAGGGTCGCCTTTCTTCACTGAAAGAACTGTGTTGTCTTGGGCATATGCTACGTTTGGTGCTAATAAGCTAAGAACCAAACAAAAAAGTAATAATTTTTTAACCATTTTCTAATCCAAAAGCGTCGGCTATTTCCTTAGCCAACTTCTCTGGATCATTATAACTTTCATCTACAAGCTTTTTAAGTTCTGCTTCTTTTCTTCTATCCAAAAGCTTGCCTTCTTTTTCGTATTGCTCTTTAACTTGCTTTGTAATCTTTAGGTGCTGCTCAAGTCTAAGGTTCTTCTCGGACACTTCCGTATTGTGAATATGCGAGAGTGTTTCCATTTCTTGATCGTGCTGGTCTCTCTTAGCTTGAAGAAGATCCATAACTCGCGCTAGTAGCACTCCGTTTCTCATAAGAGCAGAAGCTAATGCTGCGCCTATAAACAATAGGACAATAATGATTGCCCACCAAAACTTTTTGGCCCATAGCCAAGCTTGTTTTGCAAGTAATTTAAGTTTCATCGGTCCCCAAATCCTTTAAGTTTGGTTACGGCATCAATAACAGTTTGACCACCAATGTAAACAGTAGTGATTATAACCCAATCCGCTGATTGTAAATCAGAAAATAAAAGCAAGCCAGTTGCTGTTGCCCAAGCTAAAAGCTTTCTTGAAACTACCTTCTCTAATCCTTTATCTATTGCGTGTCTCATGCGTCCCATTATGCACTCCTTCGTAAATAATTAGAATCAGTTACTTGAGTTGGAACGTATTAATTTATTTCTTCTTTTTCTTAAAAGCCAAGCCGCCTAAAAGCGCTTCCCAAAATGCTGCGTTCATTGGTTAATCCTCGCGTATCCCTTGTCCTTCTCAATGGTTATCTCCATATCAACGATATCTTTTAGAGAATCCAAGTGAGAAATAAGAATGACTGTCTTGAAATACGTTTTGACTAGATCAAGCATCCGAATAAAGCCTTCCATATTCTCTGCGTCCAAAGCTGTTCCTGGCTCGTCTAGAATAAAGATGTTACCCTTCGGCAACGACGACACAGATAGAAGCGCCAAACGTATACCCATTGATGCTAGAGTCTTCTCTGCACCTGAGCCCATCTCAATAGGACGTGCTTCGTAGTTAGGATGCTTGATAAGCACGTCCAACTTGTTACCAGACTCTTGGAAGAAAACTTCAAAGTCAACAATGTTTGAGATTGTCTTTGCAATCTCTTCGTTAATAACAGGCAGTCGTCTCTTAATAATATCGTAAGCAATACCGTTGGAATGCATGCAACGCATAAACAAATCATAAGCAGCGAATTCAGCACGAATATCAAGTAGCTCCTGCTTTTTATCTTTAAGTGTCTCTACCTTCTGCTCTAGTGAGCCGATTGTTCTGTTGTGAGTTGATAGACCTTCCTCAAAAGCTTCGATGTCTCTCTTATTAGCCTCAATCATCTCCGCAACCTCATTCCGCGAAGAAATAAGATTTTCGATATTCTGGATAGCTTCTTTGTTGTCCTCGTACAATGCAATCTTTTCATTTGTCTCGGACAAATCAGAGGTCATCGTTTTAATCTTTGCGAACTGCTTCTCAATTGAAACCTTGTTGTCTCGCTTCTTAATCTCAATAGCATTCTTCGCAATGATTGTTTCATTGTATCTATCAATCAACTCAACCATCTCGGCAGAGTTAACTGACACTATCTTCTCTTTGTAGCCCTTAGCTTCCTCAATCTTCTTAACGATCTTCTTCTCAAGCAGAGGCAACTCCAATGAAGCGCTGTGAGCATCTGAAATAAACTTACAAGACGAAACATAAGCACTGCCGCAAGGAACCTCATCAAGAAGTGTGAGTTTCTTAGACATAGTCTTATAATCGTTGTCCATAATGCGCGCACGGTTTACGGTGCTGTCGTAACGTTGCTTGAAGTCGTCGTACTGCTTCTTCTCTTCTAGCAACTCCTCAATGTTGATCGTTGTTAGGAAATCATCATAAGTCTTAAGCTTGTCGTCAAACTCTGAGATCTCATTCTTAAGCTCGGAAATATTTTCCTTTGTGTCCTCGATATTGTTGGTTAGCTGCGTTCTTCTCTCAACCAGCTCCTTGATGTTTAGACGCTCAGTCGGGATTGAATCAATCTGTTCAGTCAAATCTCTATATGTTTGTTCGTTTTGAGCCAACTGTAGACGTATTGCATCGCATCTTTCGGTGTCAGCTTGTAGTTCCTTCTGTGCCTCTTCGCAATGAACCTCTGCAATTGCTATGTCTTTATCATAGTCTACGTCACCAATACGTCGTAGGACAGCTTTTAAGTCAGAAGAGTCTTCTTTTGCCAGCTTAAACTTCTTCTCAAAGATCTCTAAATCCAAGAACTTAGCAAGGATCTCCTTTCGTTTTGTAGACCCTTCCTTGATAAAGCTTAAGGAATCAAGCTGGCTAGCCATTGACGTCAGCAAAAAGTCTTCAATCGTGCCAAACTGCTTGCGAATGTTGGCATCAGTTTCGTTACGGGTTGTGCCGTTAAGACTCAAATCACTGTCCTGTGTAAAGTCCAAGAATGTTCTGGCCTCATTAGTTTCCACACCCTTGAGGCGCTTTACATACTTCTCTGACTTCCTCTCAATGGTATAAGTCTTCTCGCCAATCTGAAGCTCTATCGTACCACTACAGTTCTTTTTGTTTTGATTGATGATGTTATAGTTCTTGCGCTCGTTCTTTGACGTTGTATTGAACATAGTGTAAAGCATTCCATCAATAACAGATGACTTGCCTGAATAGTTCTTTCCAAAGATCCCGACAATACCGTTGAGATTTGTAAAGTCAAGAGTGTTGTCTTCACCGTAGTTGAACAGATTGTCCCACTCAAAGCGGTTGATATTCCAGTTTACGTTTCTCGCAATGTCTTCGTTCTCTTCAATATGAGAGTTATACTTGCGGTTTAGTTCGTAAACTTTCTGTAAGACAGCCTCAGAAGGCTCGTAATCTTGTAGATACTCACGAATATGCTCTTCCTGAACTGCTACATCTCGTAAGTTCTCAATCTTGAAGTTCTTTCCAAGACTAATATCACCTCTTTCGCCTGCTGCTCTGTTTAGGAACGAGATTGATTCCGGCTTGAAACGAGACTTTGCGACCTCAACAGCCTTGCGCATTACGTCCAGAGGCAGATTGTTGTTACTTACAAGACGCAGACGCGCACCAGAAGGAATATTTGTGCCCTTCGGCATCCGACCCTTTGGTGTTAGTTCAATAGTAACGAAAGGCTTGGGGTTTAAAAGAACGTGATGTTTGACAGTAAAGTCATCTTTACTACGAATTTCCCAAGTTAAGAATCCTTTATCATTAGTTTCGCCGTGGTTCTGCTGGACGGTTGAGCCTGGATAAATCGCGAGGCATTGTGCTTTTCTAATCTTGTTTTCTTCTACTATCTCCCAACCGTCTTCAAGGTATTTATCAAGATCTTTTTCATCAACGATTTCTTCTTTCCATTTTGACTGAACTACCTGATTTGTTTTGTGGATGTCTCCAAGCATCGCATAATCGTGACCAGCAAACACCCCAATGTCGTGATCGCCGTGATCCATTACCCAGCCAACGTCAGTTGAGACACCACCAATAGCACCGTGATACAAAGCAATATTGATGCGTGTTGGATCGCTTGGAGCAACCCAGTTCTCCTCATCAAATACAGACAGCACATTGAGCGCGAGATCGGGCTCTAAGATCGTTTCACCAGCATCTTTGAGTAGGTGAAGGTTAGGGAGGTTCAAAGCGCTTACAATGGGCGACAGAGCGTCCTGACGGCTGCTGTTCTTTAGGTTTCCGTCGTGGTTTCCAAGCAGAACATAAGTTGGTGCGATTGCTTCAAGATTTCTAAAAAAATCTGAGCACAACTCAACGAACTCCGGAGAGATTTGTGTTTTTGTGTGGGCAATATCACCAGTATGAACAATGTAGTCCACATTTTCCTCACGAAGTTTTTGATAAAGTTGCTCAAAAACAACACGATATTCGTAGTGGTATTTTAGATTTTTGATGTGGGTATCACTAATATGTCCAAATTTGTATCCCAAGATTTACTCCCAATAAAAAACTCTACCGTCAGTATATACCAACGGTAGAGTTAGTCAAGTGTTATTTTAGATTATAAAGGACTTTGATCTCGTGGATCATCACCGATCTGTGGAAGCATATCTGAGTCGCCCGTTGGAGCATACATCTTATCAGAAAGAATATGGCGAAGTGTAGCAACCATCGACGCATCCAAATCTGTAGCAAGATCTTCCAACTCGGCGCGGGTCATATTACCCAGAGCTTCCCGGGCTCTGATAAGAGTAAGAAGACGTCCTTCCGGAGAGTCGAATGCTCGGTCACGGTCAACAGTCTCTTCATCCTCTGGCTGAGGAATGTCTTCAATGCCTGCGCCTAGGCGGTCAGCACCGAGCATAGCGTCTTCCTCTTCGTTGATGAACTTTTTAAAGTTTTCCATTATAAGTTTCATTTTTATGTTTCCTTCTTACACCGACATAGCGAGCGTCAGAAGTAAATAGTTGTCTGATGTGATAAGGGTCGCTTTGTTCAAACATTTCTGGAAGTTGTCTTTTGACATTGACCCAACATCTTCGTTCTCTCCGATGTTTACTTTCCAAACTTCAATATCAAAATCCAACAAAGTTTTGATGATCTCCAACTCTTTCTTTCTTGCGTCAGGATCCAAAGCGATATAAACGCCTGCATCTTTCTTAACAATCTTTTGCAGAAGAGCAGAGTTTTGATTTAGTGTGGATCCAAGAAGAGGTACAGAATTACGACCGGCAACCACAGCATCAAACACCCCCTCCACCAAAATAATGTCCGAACTCCAATCCACAAACAAATCGTTGAATATAATGTTCTTGCTTGCTGGCGGGTTCTTATACTTTGGATACGCTTTTCTATCATAGGACCGAGAAACAAAGTAGTTCAAATCGCCTTCATCATCAAACGAAGGAATGACGATACGATTTTCATACTCTCCTTTGCTACAATAGCCCATCTTCCACCAAACAATATCTTGCTTTGTGATACCGCGCTTTCGCAGATAGTTTCGGGCAGCAAATCCGGTAGGTGGAATATCTTTATTCGCCAAAGACACAAAGCCTTCGGGCATATCAAGTATTTGTTTTTCTTCTACTTTCTCGGCAAAAAGATCTTCAAGCTTCTCATAATCAACGGTGCCTGTGATATCACGCCATTGAGACTTGTGATTGTGGGTTCCATACTTCCGTATTATCCTGTAAAGATTTTTACCTCGTGTATCGCACGTCCAACATTTGAAATATCCCTTATCAAGGTTGATAGACATTTTCTTTTTATGATGATTACAATAAGGGCAGTGAAAAAGAAACTCATTGTTTGAGCGATAAGGTGCTCCGAGAACATTAGTTAGGATTTTGAGCTTCTTGTCTTTCATTTATATACCCCGCTTTTGCTATCACGTAACTGTCGGCGCGGTCAGCATAACCGGGCTTTGGATTACCGTGACGGGTATACTCTACAGTAAAGTCTTCCACGTTGTCAATAACAAACTTCATAACGACTTCTTTCGCTTTCTGGCCCTTGGGAACTTTGATGCCGACCAACTTTCTAGCAGATATGGCTGCGAGATATTGAGGTTGTAAGCCAAAGATCTTATAACATTGCCAAGAAACTATACCATTGATCTTTGATAAAAGCGAAAGCGTTTGTGCTGATGAGAACCCTGAACGAAATGATTGAAGCGATTGCTCTACGTAAACTTTGCTTATATGAAAACGATGTGAGATATAATCAAGTTTCTTCTCAATCATTTCGGCTTTCTTAAAGAAGTTCTTTTCTTTGCGCATATCAACATGATCGCAGTAAAGAATGTCGCCAGTTTCGGGGTCCAATATTGTTAAGCCAGTAATACTGGTTGAGATGTCAAGTCCTAAAATCATATCCGAATAATATCAGATGTCAAGCTTGATCTTAAATGTGAAATCTCGCTCTACAGTTTTCTTTACTGGTGTTGCGACCTTAGCAATGCCGATAAGGTTTTTGTCTTCATCGTAGATACCGATCTTTGAGATGTATGTTGTTTTCTCGAATGATCCGGTTGGGTCAGCGTAAGCGGAGCTAACGACGTTTTTAACTTTTCTTGTCGCCAATTCCAAATAAGCTTGAGAACTTGTGGCCGCGTAGTTGCCTGCTCCGTACTCTAAATACGTTGGGTTGTTTGAATGGTTCAGATCACCCTTCTGTGCTGTCGCAAACATAGTTAGTGTTTGGGTGTAGGATGTGCCACTCAGCTGCATGATATAAGATGAACTCGGAGCTGTGATAGACCCAGAAATTGATTGAGCAAAATATACCCACTTCGGATTATCGTTCCCTGGTAGGTAAGCATCACTGCTTCCGTTTAAGTTTTCTGAACCTGTTAAGATCAGTATTCCCTCAGAATATAAAGCCAGCCCTATAGCGCTGCCTGAGCCCACACCATATGTAGAATACAGAACTCCATCTCTGTTTGTGTCCTGTGCTCTTCCGATCAAGGTCCCGGTGAAGTAATATTCAAGGTTAATTGATCCTTTCTTAATCTGCGAACCATAAAATACAGTCGGTATATTTACTAATCCAACTTCTGCTGTATCGAGATCTCTTTGGTACAAAGAAGAGGAATAAGCAAAGTGCGGATTTACATAATTGTAGTGATTGATGGTGTTTTTGAGAGCACGAAGATGAGAAACGTAACCATCCGTTAACGTTGAGACCGTTCCTATTCTAGGCGTTGCAGTATCGTAATATTCTTTTGCTATACTTGATGTGTAGGGGTAAGAGCTTGCCAGAACATCGCCATAGGATGCCGAATTAAAAGAAGGTTCTGTAGATGTTCTAAAATCTATTCTTGTGCCATTCTTGACCACAAAAGGAAAAATTAAGCCATTGTCATTGACTTGCCCAATGGATCTCCCCGTAGAAGAAGAAACTCTATCAATGTTTAATTCGTATAACGATACATTTCCGGCATCTGTTAACCTGATGGGATTAGCAAATGCACCGGATATGTTAGGGGTGTTATTGTAATACGCAGAGCCAGAGTAAACTACAAATTTAACGCTTGGATAAGTCTTTAAAGTATTTTTGAATACTTCATTTCGTTTAAACTTGTAGTAAGGCATAACATAACCGTTTAACCACTTTAGTAATCAAGTCTTACTCTGATTGTAAACTCGGTGCTTGGATCTTTCTTGAGAGGCTCGGACAACTTCGCGACCGCAAGCAACTCGTTGTCTGGCGAGTAAAGACCAACCGAAGTCACATAAGATACTGGAAGATCCTGTGAGTTTGTCTTAACAACCATCTTACTTGATGAAAGATAAGTTTGGTTTGCAGAGTAATTGAAATCAGTGTTGTTCGCTCTGCAGAAGTAAACTGTGGAGTTTAGTTCGGTTGTATTGTTGAAAGACACATTCTGAACTCTATGGCGAATACCATCAGCGTTACCAGAGATTGCGGTGCCGCTCAAGAACTGATCGATTCCACTTGGGTTTGCTGTACTCATGCTTACCGGAGTTGTTAATAGTGAACTAAATACAGAAGCTGTCACTACAGCTATGCCTGCTTGGTAGTAAAGCAAGCCAGCCGGTACTCTACCAGAACCGTCTACTGCAGAGGCTGTCAACGCAGAGCCAGTAGCATATAGGATACCATATTCGCCTGCAGGGGAATTTACTTTGTAACCGTTCGAGCCACTGGAGTCAACCAAGTCGATCGTTGTTCCGCCACCAAACGGAGTGCCATAGGCACCGCTGACACCCAATGTTAGTGTAAACGAACCTTTCTTGATCTCGTCCTTAACAAGAAGTCTTGTAAAGTTAAAGAAATAAGCTTCATTTATCTTTGTTCCGCCAGACAAATCACCGTCTTCATCAAAGCGACGGACGGCGCCGTTCTCATCAAATCCAACTAGAACCTGTGCCATCTGATTGTAGATATTAATCTTTTTAGCATTCTGCGTAGATGTGGCGCCGGAAAGACCAGAGACTGCGGCATAACCACAAGTTAAATCAATAATGTGGTTTGCTGAAGAGCTTAAGTAAGGATAATCGTAAACCGACTGGAACATACCATGAGCGAAGTTTTTGATGTTTCCATCTGCATAAGTGCCTGATAGTATAGATCCAGTGATTGGAATCGCTTCATGGAGGAGGTTCCTCGTAACAACGGAATCTCTTGATGATTCTAATTCTTTAAATGAAGTTGCCATTATAATATCCTTTTATTAACTAGTCTTCTTAACAAATCTTACTGGAACATCCAGAGTGTAGCCCGTAGAAACACCCGAGATTCTTACTGTTGAATCAATAAATCTGTAGTTTGCAGCCAGCAAAGTATTGGTGCCACTAGTGATGTTAGAGGTTCCGGCAGAACCTAACTGATTGAATAAGAATGTACTTGTTCTTAAGTCTAATGATGCCGCAATCTTAAATTGAACTCTAGTTCCTAGAGGTCCGTTTATGGATGATGCTGCGCCGGCGCCCGGAGAACTGATGATTCCCGTATCATCGTTTGAAGAAAAGATGTAAGTTGCGATGTTATCATCATCTATAGAAGAAGGCTGAATTCTGGCGTTCTGCCCTTCAGTCTGACTGCCTCTACTTCGTAGTTGTCCAAGTCGGTTGTCGATCTGAACAAAATATTGTGTCTCTACAAGAGTGGAGTCAATATCTGCTAGCGTCTGCTGATTGCTTACCTCTGTCGTATCCAGTCCCTGGTCCGCTGCTACGTAACGGGCGCCTTGGGTTGGCTCATAGCCATTTAAGATACCATTAGCTAGAGAGGAACCGTTTGTTGGAGTTAAAGCGTCAACCGTGGTTTCATCAACCAAAACAACATAAGAGTTTAGTCCGGACAAGAAAGGCTGTAGATCTGTGTTGGTCAATATAACCGGCAAGTAAAGAAGGTCACTTCTAGAATAAGAAAGCAATCGGGACTTCATGCTTGACATGTTATTGGTGAATGATTCCAAAACAGGAGTTTGTAGAATGTTTAGATCGTAGTAAGATGAGCCACTTGGATGGTTTTTATCGTATAGACCGTAATCTATCTCATCATCTCCTAAAGCAAACTTTGTAATTTTAAATCTGCCATTTCCTTCTGCTAGGCGCTTTCTACCTAAATCGGTTAAAACAGCGTCTAAAATAATATCACCTGAATTGTCTAAGAATCCCATACTATTGTCCTCTTCATATAAATAGTGTTAAAATTTGTTATTAACTTGGATTTGTAACCCCTGAATTTTTGAAGGTAATATTTAAATCCATTTTCCTGCCGGTCTTTTTGCTTGTAACTCTAATTTTAAACTTTTCCTGCCAGCATTTACTTTCAGCAACTCCCAACAAACTGTCCTGCGGTATTTCGTCTAAATCTGATGGAGCCGGTATTGTTGTGTTTGGATCCAAAGCAACTTGTTGGAAACTTGGCTCTATGTAAATAAATCTTCTGCCCTGCTTGATGTAAGTTGGCTTTTCCTGTTTAAAAGTAAATACCTGCTGTCTTAAATAGATTTGACCTTCGTTATTAAACATCTCTATCTCAAAAATATAAGTTGGGTTAGAGATATTCCCATGAACGTCTACAGATCTAGCGCAGTAATAATACTTTCTATTTGGAATAATGATATCTTCAAAATAGCCTGGAGTGCCAACATCTGGGTCTATCTCGACAAAGTTGTTATTAAAGTCCTCGTAAGAAGTTGGTTCAGCATTGATTCTAAATAACTGATATTTGTCGACCGGATCATCGGATGTATATCTAATTTTAGATCCCGACGATCTTATTTCTTCGTATGTCTTATCGATGCCTGTTTGTCCAGAATATTCCTCTTCAATAAACTGTTTATCAGAGTCTAGGATGGCAATCGGCTTATCCATGTAGTCTCCGGTGCTAGAATTCAAGAGCACCTTTACTCTCGTATCCACGCCCTTCAGGGGGTAAAAAGAGAGTTCTGGGGACACAGGTGGCTTATCAATGACTGAAGCTTGAATTCCCTCAAAAGAATAGGGAACCAGCAAAGCCTTTATAGACAAATCGTTTTTGTAATCAGCGACAACCCCACCATTAAGGATCGCGAATTCACCGCCCAAACCTTGGTATACTTTCACATTGTCGAACTCATAGCGGTTTCCAAATACGAGAACGACTTTCTTAAAATCATAACGATACTTTTGATTATATTTTACTTGCGAATCATAATAGACCGTATCTAGTGGTGCTGATGGCGTAAGTTTTGGAGATATGTAAAAGGTTTGAACTTTCTCTTCTGTGTTGCCGGTTACTCTATATTTTTCTATAACATAAAGCAATGTCTCTGTATGGCACGGGTCTCCGCTATAAACCTGCTCTAATGTCCTTTTAAACTTTGAAAGATCGCCAGCACCATAATCGACCGATGCCTCAACCGCTGAAAGCGGATCTAAATCAAGTTCAGTTTTTCCAAAGTAATCTCTTAAATATTTAACGTTTGGAAGTGTGTTGTCTTCAACATCGCTGGCAATGACGGGCGGAAGCGTATAAATGGTCGGGCCTGACGGGTTTAGCAGAAGTCCTAAATCAAACAATATTGGATAGTTTCTTTCTTGTGAATTAAGAGATACGTTGGGTTGTGAAACTAATCTTGTTACTTCCTTTGTGAAAAATTGAGGTCCAGAGTTACTGTCAAAATTCACATTTGAAATTGCTCTAACACATATAGCTTGCAGAATATCGACAAAATCTTTAGTTAGAGGGTCATTAATCAAAGTCTGTAGATATGAATCTGGCTCAGGTCCCGGCTGGACCGATTCGGCTTCGTAACCAATGGTTATCTTATTATAAAATGGTATCGTTTCTGTCGCGATAGAATCTTCATTTAAAACTGCGAGATCTGAATGCAAGACTGCCAAGTCCCCATTATTTGATTTCATAAGATCGAGCGTGGTTGTATCTCCACCCAGGTTAAGAATGTTATCGGAATACCTGTTGTAGTAGCTATCATTGTCAATTTCACTATTTGTATCAGCGCTAAACCATTGCACATTGTTATTAACAGTCAAGGCTACATTGTGGTATTGATTTAGATAGGTAGAAGAGGTGTTTCGCAATTCTAGTTGCAAATAATAGGAATTTGGAATCAAATACTCTTCAACACTTGGATCCGCAATCACGTCTTCGTAATCCGGATTTGAAGCAACATAAAAATTATAAACCGGTTCAATATCGGTTGTCATGCCCGAGTCTTGTCTGATTGATCGATCAGAAGAAATCAAGTAATGCAAAGAGGTATGATCAAATTTGCCTTTCTTAATAAAATTGTCATCGTTTAGAAGACCGGGCCATGTTGTTTGAGCGCCTGTTATGAGATCAGCTATTGTTGCAGAGCCCTGAACATACTGAACAAAATTATTTTCGAACCAGCTTGAACCTTCTCGTGGGGCGCCATATGAATCCCACCCCTCTTCGGACAAAACAAAAGTTAACTGTCCCTGTGCCTCATCGAAATTAACATTTTGAAATATAATATTTGTATTATCGTTCCCGCCAGCTAACTGCCTGGGCAACTTACCAGTTCGTGCTGTTCCATTCTCATTTCGATCAAAGGCGCCAATACTAGGGTCGCGACCATCTCTTAGTTCCTGCAGGGTAACAGAATAATTTATTAACGTTTCGCCCAGTAGCCCTCTATATTGTGTGTAGTAGCTTCCTAATGCTCCTCTTAAGGGGTCGTCCGTGCCCCAATTTTCCCTAACCATTGGATGGAATGTAAACGGACTAATACCATCAACTATGGCATTGTTCGGTGTATAAGGCTCCACGCCACGGTCTCTAATACCAATTTGAGAGGCGTCTACAATTAGAAGTTGGTTTTTAAAGTTCTTATTTTGTGTAATAGCCATATCTTAATAGCCCGTGCTTGATGGAGTTGTCGTTGTTATATTAAATAGCGCTGTATTCAAATTGTTAGTTTCTAAAGCCTGTTGCGTTGTGGTCTGAGAACTCACCATACTCATTGGCAAACTCTTGGAATATAAAATATTAACATTATTCAAATCACCCGAAATAGCTGATTCTCTAATGTTTTGCTTTGTTGATCGAACCAAATCGTTTATTTTTATCAATGGTGCGCCGCTTCTTACTTCAGGACTACCCAAAACAAATAAACTAGACATTGGTTCAACGTCTAAAATATCATTTGTTCCTATGGCATCAGAAACTTTAACAAGTTTGCAAACCAAGGCTTGTGATCTTTGTTGAACATCGTTGTATTTCTGCTCTGTAAGAAGCTTCCAATTTTGCTTTCCCACTCCATTTAAAGAGTCGTAAGAATCCAAGTAGTGTACTCGTGCGACAGAATTGAAGTTTATTGCTTTAGTAGCAGCGGTTGAAGTTTCCAAGAAATCGCTCTGCTCATTTAACTTTTGAGATGCCGGGGAGCCTTCAAGCATTTCTTTGTTTGTAATCACGGTTGGCTCGTTGAATAGCGTGATTGTGTTATCAATTATCTTGCTGGCCAAAGAACTGTTAAAAATAGAACTTATTTTTTCAAACTCTATATTGCCTTGCTTGGAGCCAGACACAGCCTCACTAGGCTTCGTTTCATATACAAATTCAGATGTGGCCGATAAATACTCTTCCGAATCAAGAGTTCTGTAAAGTCTTTTTCTTCTCGCCAGATTATCTTTCAATGAGATTTGATTTTTTCTAAATCCCACGCCAAGAGAGCTAAAAATATCTCTTTTTTGGTTTTCGTTTGTCAAGCTCTTATTGACTTCAAAACTTTTTCTGTTGCTAACCTTATTAGAAACAATTGATAAAACGCTATCGTTAGCGATTGACGAGCTAGCAGCACTCACCATCATAGGATTTGGAGTCATATTCAATGTTGCAGGAGACAAAAATCCATAAGGGTTAAGTGTAGCAATTTGAGTATTAACAATTTCATACTTAGATACTTCAGTGGATGCTCTCTCGCCGTAAGCGCCAAATGAAATACTTGGAACCACCTTTGCACTTTCGCCTATTGTCTGATCAACATAATCAAAACCGTAGTTTTTTGTGCCCACAAATTGATATATTTCCTTAAATTCTTTCATGGCTCTAAGGAGTCTATCTTTCTTTGAGCGATATATCTTGGAGTCATTTTTGATCTTTGATTCGGACGGAGTATACTGCGCCACTATGTCCTCCAGTTTGGAGACATAATCTCTCATAATAGATAGAAATAGATACTTATCTGAGTCGTAGTTTGGGTTGAACTGGTTTATGAGAGATAGTAAGTTTTTTCTCCAGAACAAAGTTGAAAATGTAGAAAACGGTAAATTACCAAATATGCTTCTCACAGAAGCAAGATAATCAACAATTATGTCATCATAAACATCTGGATCATCAGCAATCTGCTTTACATCGCTGATCATTTTAAGGTTTCGCTTAAGAGGATTTATGGAGTCTATTACTAGTTTGTCCGTGTTATCGTCCAAAATAATCTCTACCTCATATTCAGCTTGACCTGAATTAATTTCTTCAGTTGTCTCATCTAGGAAGAATATTTCATAATACTCTGCCTGATTCTCATTGATATTTCGAACTATTTGACAATTGGAATTTAAACTTGCCACTTTTTTAAAGGGATTAGCTTCTTTTAAGCCACACAACTCACTTGTGCCGGGTGTTAATGAATTACCTCTCGCATCTCTACCAACTATTCTCTGGTAAATGATAATATCTTTTATGGATACCGACGCCAACAAAGAAGTTCGATTTTGTATTAGCCCGCCAAGTTTAGAATTGTTTTTAGTAAAATTAAATAAATTAAACGTAAAAGATCCATTTATTGCACCGGACTTGCCTCTTGATAGAGTTAGCGGAGAAAAATAAGACTCTTGCACCGTTGTGAAATCAAAATTCAGTCCTCGTGCTGCCTGAACAACTCTTAAATCTTTCAACCTTACGTTTAATACGCCAGTCCTAGACAAGTTAGGATGCTGCTGTGCTACGTGAGTGTTGCCGGCCATAATTTGATCGTTTTGGATGTGAGCAGAGCCGGGCCACACAGAATTTATTGAACCATACGACTGAATGGTTTCTGCCAGGGAGTACACGTCAGCAGTAACAGGGCTCAAACTATTGTTTAGTATTGTTTCCTTGATAATGTTTCCAATAACAAAGTTGTTTGATCTTTCAATAAAAATGCATGCCAAGACATACAAATTTGTAGTTTGCTCTAATTTGAACTCCTTTTGGTGAAAAAAGTTATAAATCTTTCTGCCGCCCTCGGCGTCTGCTTTGTATTTGAAGTCTTTTTTGCCAACGTTGAAAAAGTATTTGTTTTTCGGGTTTCGCTTTATCGTTTCTATCAATGCGGGCAGATCGGAAGCTATGGCATCTATTTCTGACTTATCCGAAGAGAAATAAATAAAATTACCAAAAGCCATTTCTCTCTGCTTTTTGCCAGTTTTTACGATTTTCTCATTAGATAACCCAACAGTGAGCAGATAATCATTTTCTTTATTGATATCAAAACGAATATCTTGAATTGTGAGAAATGGAAGCCCTCTCTGATAAGGTCCAAGTGAAACAGTCATTAGCAAGGCTCCTCATTTTCTGTAGAGTATAGATCTCTATTAAGTTTGATTCTGCTGGCATTCGTAGAGACAGCATTATCGTTAATATCTAGTTCTCTGATAACCTCTTGTGGAATTTCGTTATCCACCAAAACATTCATCCAATATTCAATGTTACCCTCTGTGGGTGCAATGAATTCGGTATCGCTCTGCGGGGTAGAGCTTAATTGAACATACTGCCCATCGGAACCAGATAGAAAAACTTCAATTTCAAAGTTTTCTTTTTCAAAAGGCGTATTACTCTCTAAAAGCTCTATCATTAAATAATTTTCTTTCAAAGCTAAAAAGAAGTTACCCGGAGGGTCACCGAGATATCCAGTAATAGAATCAGATGTTATCTCTCCCTGCTTGAAAAATGTCTCGTAATCAATTGTTATATTGATTTGTGGGATGGGCTGTATAAAATCATCTTCGTTTAGAAATCTCTGCCCCAAAGATAAGGTAGGGTTAGAAAGTATTTCCATCTGCCAAGCAGGGGCATTTTGTGTGCTATAAGACGAACGACCGAGCGGGTATGCGTCTAACTTACCTTTATCTCCATAAGTTTGTTCTTGAAAGATCTCAACGTTATTGGCTGGGTCTGATGTGTGCCCGCCAATCACGGCATTGAAAGAAGAAGAAACATTATCAACAAATCTATTGACTCTTGTTTCGGCGCCCTCTCTGGTCGGGATAATCTTTATCTTTGGAGTGTCGCTTTGAATTCTGGATTCAGCGAGGTTCTGATCCTCGGTGTATCCAGAGCCACTTACATCATACAGAATATCATCATCAAAGAAGGCATAAAAGGCTGGGTTAAATTGACCGGCAGCTAACTTATCTCTTCCATAGTTTGTAAGCACAACTTCCAAGACTTCTTCTTTTTTGTTAAAGAATTCCATTATTCGAGATCCCCGATATCAGGCGTTATTGTATTGTCCGGCAATACATCGCTAGATGCGTACTGCACTGTTTCGTCAATCTTAACTAGTTCTACGAGCGAGAAGTAATCGTATGGCCAGTTGTAAGAGTATGCCCCTACAGTGTCTGGGAAAGCACTTGTATCCTCTGTGACTAGAGACCTTCTGTACTTCTCGAAAGATTTCTTGGCGCGTTTCTTGACCTTGAATACCATCCACTGAATATCTTCTGAGTTGTTGATTAATAGGTCAAGAACTTGCTTGTCGTCTACAATGACTTCTTTTTGCTCAAACTTTTCATTGATATCGGGTGGTAAGTTCTGCCACATATCAGCAATGTCCTGTTGTGTAACCTTTGCAGAGAACTCGAATGTATACATCAGAATTGGATCTACCGTGTCGTTTATTACGAAGTCAAACTTTGGCGGGTACACATACTTCTCAAGACTTCTCTTAATGTTGTCGTATTCCGAATTGTTTTTGTTAATACCAAAGAACTTTCTTCTGTTATTGACAGTCTTGAATGGAACTGCAACAACTGCCTCTTCAAGAAGATTCTGCTTCTTCACGGAACCAACTCTGAATATTGCATTTGTAGGCATCCCAACTACGTCTGCTAGTGATTCTCCGCTAGCATCTTCAATAGTTACAAAGAATCCAGCATCTGATGCTGTTGGAACAGAGCCATATTGATGCCATAGTCCTCTCAAAGAAATCTTATCGGCACTACTTGTTCCAGCGCTCACTGTCGTTGCTGGTGGAGTCGTAAAGTCAACGCCAGCAAGATTTAGAACAGGAGTTTCAAACTTAGATTGAATTAGCCATCTCTTCTTTTGTGTAACAGTATTATCTGGAACATCTGTGTAGAAATCCAAAAGATTAAAGCAACTATCCATTTGCATTCTTGGGTCGTGATCTGGCACTGACGCTGTAGAAACGACATAGTCGACTGTTTGATCTCTAGAGAAACTTAATGTTGTGTTTGCAAATATTTGATCTAACGAAGGCTGACCATTTTCAGATGCTGTATATGTAAACGTGACCTCGCCCCTTCCGGCATACGCAGGGCTTGTTAGATGTGTGAAACTACCCGAGCGAGCGTTGCCGGTGCCTCGTGGACCTGATGCTAGAGGCCAACCAAATGCAGAAACTCTTGTATACATATCAAACTTAGCTCTATCGACTTCTGGATCAGCAGCAGCAGACCCGGTGGTAAGAGGGCGATAAAACTTCATTCTCATTTGATACACGTTGCCACTTACGACGGAAGCAAACTCGTCTTCTCTTCTAGATTTTATTGAAGTTAATCTATCATTGAAGAACTCAACTGTTTCGCACAAGAAGTTATCGATGGCAAGCTCATAAAGCTTTGTACCTCTCAAATCCGGCGTTAAAGGTCCATCGTTTGGATTGATGCTTGGATGTCCTGCTTGCGATGGAAGCTGGTAGAATTTATCATACAAGAGACCGCCAGTGATATACTCTGTGTTGAAGTATGCAGATGGCTTATACAGTGCCTCGAAAGGAAGTTTTTGTGGCGTGTAGCCCAATGAATCAACCGAGGAAGTTGTTACGTTTAAGAGTTTTTTGAATACTATGTTTCCTTCAGGCAATTCTGTAACACTGCCGGTCTCATATACCGGGCTTAGAGTCGGATTTGAAGAAGTATTCGTCAAAACCCAGTTGCCAACAGCGATTCCAGATTTGATCGTGTTATACATAATTCCCGGGGCAAAAAGTGGTTGGCTTATTATTCTAGAAGCCAATGTGTAATTGTTTGTTTCTGCATTCAACTTATCCGTAAAGTACGATTGTGAAAGTAACGTTGCCAACTCTAGAGTACGCTCAGCAGGATAGAATCCCTTGTATGGTAGGAACTTAAGAAGTGCGTTACAACGAAGTGATACTTTATCTCTTTGGATTTTAAGATCTCCCGAACGCTGGCCATTAAGGTCCTCGTCAACAACGGAGAAGTATTTCAAGAAATCAGAGGTTGAGTAAGTTTTGTAAAAATCTGTCTGAGAGCTGTCACTGATTGCTGCACCAGTTAGATTAAAGACATTATCAATATCAGCTAAGAAATCGCCTCCATTATCTTCTACATATGTTTCTATAAGTTCGCTTATTCTAAACTCCGGAACGATAGAGTGGTCTTTACCTACCAGAGCAATCTTTTCAGCATATGTAGAATAACTTTCATATGGTTTCTTGCCTGATTGTATGCCAGCTTCCCATAGAGCATCGCCAGCATAAACCGGTATTGAGGAAGTTGTGCCAGCAAAGACACGTAGTGCATAAGCTGCACCTACGTTGATTCTCGATGCTCCAGCAACACTACCTGAGTAAGAAGTGTAGAAGTTCATTAGCTCACCAGCACCATCATCGATTCTGACTGATGAAGTGGAGGCAAAGTTTAGGTGCCCATCAAGGGGCCATGTAGAAGCAGTGCCGAATCTTAGTCCCTGAGAGTTGGGGTTGCCTCCGTATGTTACAGAGCGTTTTGTTCTATCATCGTCCCAGATATTTGTGATCGAGTAGTTAGTTCTTCTACGAACTGTATTAGAAAACGTATTAATATCTGATGGATATAAGTTTTCTGTGTATAGGATCGCCACACTCATGCTACTGCTTAATGTGTAGTCAAGTATGGAGCGATAAGATTTAAGCCTATCTACGTTGGATTTCAATCCATAGAAGTTGTTTAATTCGTTGTGCGAGAAGTAATCAATTTCGTTTCTGAATGGGACAGAAACCTCAATGTTATTTTTGGTCTCCGATTCTTCTGTGTTATCCTCAAAGATAAATGTAATTGGAGAAGAATTCTTTGAATAAGGAGCCTCAAAGAAATCAACAAAAGAATTTGGTCGTTTAGGAATTACCGCTCCATTGTCGTTTATCAATCTCTTTGGCGGAATAGCGTAACCAATCTTATTCGTTTCTCTTAACTTTCTCGCGATCTTGGTCTCGCCAGTGCGGATTTGTTTCCAAGTTGGGTATCCGTATGGACCATTGCGGTTTGTATTGAGAACATTTAGATAATCTTCATCATTATCAAATGCTGGTGATTCCCAGTAGTCTGCATTGATGTAAGAGGAAATAGCGTTTGCTGATAGCGGGAATCCTACAATGTGAGAAGACGCTGTAACAGGATCTATCAACGCAGTTGTTAAGCCTACGAATGTTGTATCTTCATAAGTGCCTGAAACAATAAGTTGACTTAAAACACTTGCGCTAAAGCAAGATGGTCTATCGTTGCCGTAAATAATCTGACCCTCAGCCAACGATGCAGTCACCCAAGAGTATTGCTGTGTGGAGCGCGGGATAGCGTGCTGAATGAAGAGATTATCGTATACGGACGCCGTGATGTATGTTGTTCCAGACAACTCTATTCTGCGGCGCCGGTTTCTGTTTGTCTTGTGCCAAGATGGTGTTGTAACGTATGTTAGCTCTGGAACAGAACCATACGCTGCATCAGAACCAAACGGTCCAGCGTGGAGTGAGGTTCTTTGGTTAAGACCACGATTCTTATTAATCTGGTCTACTACTGCAATTGTATTAGCCTCTACAGGATCCAAAGAGGCAGATTCCTGCTGTCCTCTGGTGATTACACCAAGATTGCGATATGGTGAAGCATTGTAAACTGAAAGTTCTTCGTGCGCTGGATCTCTATATCCGCGTGACAAAACCTCATATGAACCAGGGGACGAGAACAAATTGACAAATACAGTTTCGTTAGAGTTCGCGCCGGAGCGGTCTGGCAGTTCATAATCTAAATCACCCCCAACGTTTTCCGTAGAAGAGGTAAGAGGTAGTCTGCCTCTTGTAGCAAGTGTTTCCGGGTTTGGAGCGAAACTGAATGTTTGCTCACGGAAAAATAGATCATTTGCAGTTCTGCCAGTAGTCTGAACAACTTGATAGTTCTTTTGATAGTTGCCGATTTGGTTATGAACAACTGTCCCTGAAAGGCGCGTTCCAACCGAAGCTGTGGTCATCAAAATGTTCTTGATGTTCACAGGACGCTTTGCTGTTTCGTCGCGGAAGCGCTGTGCCGTAGGAAGCGCTGGGAGCCATCCTAAAGGCGCGGAGCCAGCCGGTGAGTCAAGGAACGGATAATTTGGCGGAACCACTCCCAGGGCACCAGAGGCGCCAGCAGGGATATTAGAGCTACTTGGGTTAAGACCAAGAGCTAGGCGGAAACCTTCTGCTCTTGACTCTCTTGTATCATTACCGTCATTGATTTCTGTATGTCGGTAGTATCTGCCGCCAACAAACTTCTCTGTGAACGGACCCTGTGCAGGAATTACTGTATCAAAAACTAAATCGTGGTGAAGGTTGGTAACCATCGTTCCGGATTTGTAGTTCTGTACAACCTTGCTGTTATACCCTGTTGTTACAGATGAGCTATAAAGGCTAAATGGACCATAGCTTTTACCATAGTAGTTTAGATCTTCTGACTCAGACTTGTTTATAGAGGGGTTGATCCCGTAAGAAAGTTTCGTTTTTCCTCTAGGGTTTCTAATATCTGTGGTGTTTAAGAGTTCTTCGACATCAATATCGAATGACAACATAATGTTTTTAGGAATATTTGTTGCCGCGATTGTAGGACCGTAAGGCTGCGTTGCTTGGAAAACAAAATTAGGATCATAATTTGAATTCTTTGTTACGCCGTCGTAGGGGAAAGAATAATTTGTCTTAAGTTTGGCAGTAGATTTAGTATATCTGTTATACGTTGACTTTACTACTTCAAAAATACCCTCTCTATCACCAGTCTTTTCTCTTCTGTATTTTTGCCATGGTCTGTTTTCAGTATCAGAGCCATCCGTAGGAGGAGCCTCATAAGGGCCCAATTCTATTTCTGAACTAGCGTTAGTGTCACCACCATAGTTGGATCCCCCGGGCACTTCAGGACCGCCAGGAATTGTCTCTTCAGAAGGCGGAATGGGGGGTATCACAGTTCCCTCTATATCAGTCGCCCCGACGCGCTCCAAGAATGGGAAGATATTTCTATATTTTGGTCTCTCTAGGACGTGATTCTCAATAACTGTTTTTACGTTGTCGGAGAAGTCAGCAGAAGCTGGTACCAATTGCCCCAACATAAGTGATAAGGAAGAATCAAACCACTTGTAGAACTCGTAGAACTTATCGAAATCTAGTTCGTCATTGCCGACCTTCTCAAAGAATTTCTGGCGCATGAACTTCATTTGTTTGTATTCAGGTCGCCAGCGTTCTACAGGATCACCTATAAGGTTGTGTAGATCCTTTAAGGTAGCAAAATAATTGATCATCTCTTCTGAGATGGTCTGATACATACTCTTCTCGAACGCAAAGAAGTAATTTATTGGGCGTGTCTCGGTCGTAAATACATCTTGATCTTCCGTGGACAAAACCCTAACCATATCTTCTGCTTGGATATTTTCGGGAAGATTCAACTTTGAAGAAACAACAAAATCTTTATCAATGGCATTTGTAGAAGATGCTTGGAAGAAGTCTCCTCTAGCAGTGTACTGCTTGTTTAGGATGTTTCCTAGATCTCCAAATCTTGTTAATGCAGCAGAACCAGAGCTTATATCATCAACAACAAACTGTCCGCTAGCGTTGGAGCCTGTATTGTTCAAAAACTCCCAGTTAAACACTAGGGTGTCAAGTTTTGTTATATCTCCGTAAGACGCAGTTGTATCAAATGGGTAAGCATAAAGATGCGGCTGTGCAGCGCCATGATTTTCAGTATCAAGTAAGTGTCCTGTTAAGGCTCCATCTTCAATGTAATCTAGCCAGTAACGACAAGCATTTACCTTAACGTCTGATGTCTGAAGCAAGGTGCCCGTAAAGTTAGTTCTGTGCGCGCCAACAAATACTCTCTTGCTGCCAGTCACAAAGCCAGCGGGAGGGTTCGTTATGGTGCCAGATACTGTGAACTCCTGCAGAACCTCCCCAGCTTCTACTTGGACACCGTGAAGCTCAACGATGTAGTCAGAGTCTGTGCCTGTTACGAGTCCCTTTAATGGAAATTGTTCTGGCTTAATTCGTACCGCCAAATTCCATCTGGTGTTATCGTATACTTCCTCATACAAGGATGAAGAAATTTCTGGCATATAGCCGCCAGCAGTGCCGGTCAAAACAAACTTAACATTTGCTGATCTTAATTCATCTCTGACGGCAAAAACTTGGAAGTTTACCGCATCCGAGGAAGCCCAAGTTGTATCGGTTCCCGAATCTACTGTGCCGTGGACACCGAATAAAGATGCGCTAATTGTATTTGTATCAACATAAACAACAGAGGTTTCATCTAACTTTTTGGGGAATAGAATCTCAGCTTCTAGCGTTGTAGCATAGCCATCTGTTAGACCAGAACTTGATGTGATAAAACCAACAGAATTAGCGTTTGATGCGTCAGTGTAGTTGTAAACTACAGCACTCTGCCCTGTAGCTGTATTAAAGTTGGCAAACTTATCACCAACAATAATATTTCTTCTATTGTTCCTCATCTCATATTCAACGTTATTTGCATAAATGTTGAATTTGACTAATTCATCGTCAATACCAAAACAGCGGATAAGGTTTCTAAATGCTTTTTCTGTTCCCTTTGACTTATAAATGTAGTTAAGGTTATTGTAGATGTTCTGGTAAATAATATTTTTAATATCGTGAAGGGACTTTTCATAAACCCTATCTTCACTTCTATCAGCTAGCTTCTCTAAAACATCAGCATCTAGGAATATCTCTGGTGCCACAAACCCATAAGAAGAAAGAAGTTTCTCTGCAAATGGAAGCGGCTTATCGCTACCACTAGGGTATTGGATATCCTTTAGGTGGTTTAGGCTGTCGATTTGTAGATGCAGAGTATCAAAGTAGCTTGAAATAATCTGTGTTAGATACTTAACATTACTTGTGCCCTCTGTGTCTTCCTCCGTGATCCAAGAAGGTATAGAGTTGTAGATAGAAGCGTTGTTGTTAACATCGTGCGCAGAACCAGAAGTTTCCAGATCCGACGATAACGACACAACGTCCGGATGGAAAGAATAAATAATTGGATCTCGGAATTCGCTTATGGCTGCATTTGATAAGACAATAGCTGATCCTGTGTTTCTTGAGTTGGATGTGTATCCAGTCCACGAACCGTTAGAGAAGCGACCAGAGTAATCTAAAACAGTGCTATCTGTTGATGTTCTGCCTGTGATGCCTTCGTTAAACTTGAAGTAAACACCCAGATCTACGTTTGCAGATTCTTCTGTTGTTGTAAACGGGGTTGGGTCTGTATTTACACCACCGCCTACTTGCGTAAACCAAAAGCGTCCGATTTCTTTAGAAGATCTTTGTGTCTTCCAGTATCTTAATTCGTCAAGAGAACCAGAGAGCTTACCTGCACCAGCAGAGGCAGAAGAGCCAGAAGGTGCAGCAATGAGAGCACCAACATAAGCTCTTAAAGCAGAGCTGTCCGTATCATTGATGCCAGTAGTCCCCAAAGTTGATTCGTTATTTAGATTTCCATCAACATAAAATCTTGTTGTGACGCCCGCAGAGGCTGACCTAACCGATACTGCATAATGGTGCCAGTTACCATCAGCTACTGAAGCAGTGGTAAAAGTAGAAGCGGCGATGCTTTGCTGTGAAAAACCAGTGGTACCGGAAAGAACCGTCAGTAGGAAAGGATCAGATCCATCAGCCGCACCTGTTAGTTCCAACCTAAAGCGAAGGTAAGTAGCAGAAGAAGATAGCTCTCCATTCCAAAGATCAAAAATAACCTCTTTTTCTGTTAAGCCCGTAATGAACGTAGACTTGTTAAGCCAGAACTCTAATGAAGCACCTTGAGATGCCAAATCAAATTCTAAATTTGAGCCTCTGTTTTTATCTGGTTCGTAGTAGTTTGAGCCTGTAAACTTTGTAGATTTTGGCGAATTACCGTTTGGATTAGGATTAGGTCCACCTTTTACATAAATGTATTCTAAATCACCAGAAAGTCCGTAGCCGTCTGAGCTAGTTGTTTGAGTCCCCCACCCATCAGCAGAGAAAATCGCATAACCGTTTGTTCTTGGGTAAAGATTATCAAAGATATGTAAATCAATGTAAGTTGATTCATTACGCCATTCTAACTTTTCCCTTAACGATCCATCATAAGGATATTCGTTGTAAATTCTTTTAATTGATTGATCATAGTATTCTACAGCCGAACCATAACGAGCAAAATTAGCCGGGTCAGAAAAGTCTACTCTTGGAATAAACCTTTCTTCTTCTATAATATCTTGTTCGTGGTATGCGACAGACTCTACTTGAGAGCCTATTTCATCTGCTGTCTTACCGGAGAGCGCCTTGATGTTCTCCGTAATTTCAAAATACTTTTTAAGACTCATACTTTAATTATTCTTCAACTCTAAATTTGAACGTCTGAGTTTGTTCTTGCCAGTCGCCAATACTGTCGTTGTAATAAGACAATCTTATCTCATACATATAATCTGGCTCTAGAAGCGACATGTCCAAGTCAAAGAAGTTACCTTCTTTATCATATGACAAATAAGTGCTCAAATCCGACCCAGTACCATATGGGATAGCTGCCAAGTTATCCGTGACACGATAAATGCTGTATGAAGCACTCTCGATAATATCAGTTGGATTGTTTGCTGTTGCGACTGTGTAGATGGTAGGGGACCAATCTCTGTCGCGGACAAAGAATCTAAATCTTGCCGTATCTTTTGTGGAATACTTTTTTTTAAGATTCTTGCAGGATGTAATTCTGTTAAATGTCGGAGCGCTGTCATAAGTCGGCATCAATTCAGGGAAGAATGACCCTGTAAAGAATTCTACACCGTTAGAATGCCATACATCGTGTATCTCCTGTAAAGGCGTAGCAGCCGCTGTAAGCGATACTTGACAAGAATATATGCCAGTGCTCACGTAACTTCCTGTAGCGTTTCTATCGCCCGTAGAGACGACGCTACCACCAGCCTGGAGAGATAGTTTTGAGCCAGTTGGAGAACCGTTGGAGCTAGAGTAAAACGAAACTAGAATGCTTCCTGTACCAACTGATGGGATATTACGAAGGCGACCCTTAATGTAGTTGTAAAGCTGCAGAGTGTTTAAGTTGTCAGATGCTGGCGCTCTAGATGAAGAGAAAAAGAAGTTCTCTCTATCATCCATTGTTCGAGAATCCCAACGTGCCTCAAGGACCGGGCGCTTAAAGAAGAACTCACTTGAGCGAGCAAAGAATTTCTTTGTGTAATACGATTGGGTTGCCCCTACTGTATTCTGGATTACAGAGCCAGAGTCTGTACCGAGAGATGATGAAAAGTAAGCTTCCTGTGAGGCAGTTAGACGAATACCGAATCCGTAGTTGTTGTACCCGCCGCCAGCTGCACCCGTAATCCAGTTTTCTACAACAGTTGTAACATCGACTTCTAGGTTCTCATAACCTTTTTCAAATCTAACATTATAATTGTCTTGAGATAGATAATCACCTCCGACGCTAGACCAAGACGTGCTCGAATCAGACTTTAACCAATTGGAAACACCTATATCTTGATAATTATCCATATCAAGTCCGGTGCCCTCTGACCACGAACGAGATACCGGGGCGACGACCAAGTTGAAGTCTTGCGGAAGCGTGAATGGATGCTCTGCATTGAACATCTTAAGATAGAAAGATACAGAACCAGATGCTGGGATTGTGCCGGCAGTTCTATCGGTAGAAATCTGGTTTACTGGGAACTGGATTAGAATTCTTGAAAGCTCTTGTGATTGGCCATTAGAGCCTGACTCTTGTCCATAGATTGAGAAAACTTCAAGAGAATCGGCATATCCCATATTGGAGCCAGTGCCTCTTGTGACCAAGTTGGCTTCATATGCGTTTGTAATTGTGTTGTCTGCGCTGGCTGTGTATCTTAAAATTGCCATTACTGGATAGCTCCCTTAATATCCACATTTGGAAACTTAAGTTCAAAGATTGCGTTATTTTCGCCTTCTATTCTACGTCCATCAGCCGACAACCGTTCCTCAAAATCGAATGAAGAAGATGCGTAGGAGACGCCAGATTTTCCAACTATCTCCAAATCAATAACATCGATAATTCCGTTGACCTTTTGGAGAACTTTGTAGAAATCTGTTATCAAAATCGATTCGCCAATCTCGTATTGGTTTTTCAAAAGATAATCTCTCAAAGCTGCGTTAGCTCTGTTGATTACTGTGAAGCGGTTTGCATTTAGATCCACCGCAACGACATAATTAATTCCAAAATTAACAATTTGAGCATCTAAAATATCAATTGTATCATTTACTACTTTATACTGCAAAAGCCAATTTCTTAAGTTATTTTTAAGAGTTATGTTGGCTGGAAGTAATTTTCCACTTGTGTCCTCTGAGATAACATAGACATTTAAGTTTCTTCTAAACTCATCAAAGTCTCTAACAACAGCCGCTCTCTTAATAGATCCAAATTTAGCGGGCATGCCATAGCAGATAGACTGGTAATCCTGAATTGTTACAGCCCTGTTCTGAGTAGCATAGAAGCCGAACACTCTTTGCTTAATCTCTTCTGAGGAAGGCAATGATATATCACCAACAAATGGCTCTTCGTTCAAAACCTCTATTGAGGAAATGACCGTATTTCTAATAGCCTGCGACAAGGATCCTTGGGATGCGAATCTAAATAGCGGTCTATCAACTCCAACAATTGTATTCACAGCGGCATTTACGTCATTATTTAAATTGACTCTGTAACCAATTCTCAAAGTTGTGTTTGCTGGGGCAATACCAAATTTGTCTGTGCTGATTAGATTCGTTGGATCAAAATCCAAGTCCGTAACATAATCGCGTCCATTCAAATCTAAAACTAGATTTGTTGGGTCTACAACAGAATTTGATAGCAATTCAGAATCTGAACCGTATCCAAACTGTAAGTAAGTCGCTTGCCCTTCTCTCTCGACTACAAATCTTCTTGCTACCGGAACTGCTTTAAGTAGATTTCTGACTGTCGAGTTAGTAGCTGTGTTTGTATTGCGAATTGCTTTGTAAATAACATTCTGGGAAAGGTGATCAACCTCAACGTATTCATGACCTTCCGAGTCTGTCACAGACAAGACTTCTGCGACTCGTGACGTTTCCAAATCTACTCTTAAGAATCTTTGAAAGTTTCCAACCTCAACTTCTTTAAACAAAGTTCTTCCCGAAACGGCACGTCCCTGGGCTCTAATAACAAAGTTCGTTGGATTACCAGTGGTAGAATCGACAGTGCCCACAACCACTTGGTTTGTTGATATGGAAAAATCCACATCTTCTATCAGGGTATATAAACCACCACCTGTTGAGGAGAAGACGGATCCCGCACGAAGAACAGGAGCATAATCTAAATTAGGTCCAGCTGTGTTGTTGTCAGAAGGAACCTGAATGTAGAATGTTAAAATGCCATATGAAGAGGGGCTCGTGTTTAGCTTGAATCCCATCTGTCGCGCTAAGCGAATGACATTGTTATACTCAATCGATGTTTCTAAAAACGATTCGTTTGTTTGATAATCCAAGTAAAACGATAGAATGTCTCCGATGTAGGAGACAGTATCCAACATCAAGGAGCCAAAAGAGGCTTTGTTAAAGTCTTTGTACGAATCGGGGTAGTATCTTTTCGCGTAGTTCTCTAAATCTCTGCGAATAGAATCAAAGTCTCGACTTGTGTAATCAATTGGTTGTAATTTTTTGGCCATAATTTATTTCTCTAAATAGGTTGGTCAACATCAATTTGTAGCAATGTCGACAATTGAAGTGGCAATATTGTGAAAGATATAGAGACAGAAAGATTATGCGGAAATAAATCAGGGTTTCCTTCAGGAATTTGAAACTGTATGTCGTCTATCTGGATATAATTCAAATATCTTTGAACCTGCTCATTAATTTTTGAGGAGATGGCAGAATAAGTATTGCTATCGTTTAGTTCGAATAGATACCTTCTTAATCCAACACCGAAATTAGGATCCATTATCCTTTCCCCCGGGATGGTCAAAATAAGCATTTTAAGATTTTGTTTTGCTAAATCCTCAAAATTTGTATTTAAGTTATAAGCACCAAATACTTCACTTACGACAAGCGGCAGCTGCGGCGATAATCCAGAGGCCATTTAAAAGACCCTCCCGTTATTCTGTGTCGTCACAAGGTTCTGGCAATAAGTTCTGCGGCTCTGGAGTGCATTCGACTGCATCAGCACTTTCTGTATTAGCGTTCGAAATATTTTCAGTTTGGTTTGTGACATCATTCTTAAGTAGTTCCAATAATAGATAAATTAACCCTAGAGGTGATGGCGGCATCATAAGCATTCCAGAAACAGTACCGGTGAAATCTACACCATCTATAGAAACTCTCGGGAAGAAGTTTTCTGGTACTGGTGGCGAGCCTTCGCGCTGGTCGTTAGCAGCTTCTGCTCCTTCTTTCATCGCGGCGTCGACAATACAAAGTAACAAACTTACTAGGTCTTCCCCATTAAGATTTGGCTCAATGGGAACAGGAAATTCCTGAGTGGCATTTGCTATCTCTTCGTTTAGCGTTGGCGTAACAGTGTCAATGACCCCCGCTAACTCGTTAAAGGCAAACCCTGTACCTGTTTTAATAACTTTTGATATAGCAACGTGCGGGTCAACCAACTCTACCAAGCCCTTTAGAATATCGATTGGGGTCTTGATTAACATCTTTAGAATAAAGTCACGGGCAGCTGAATTAAATGCTGCTTGTTGATCTTGACCGGTAGCATTAGAGATTGTGGAATTGGCTGTAGGACGACGAAGATCCGGAGTGGAATCAAAATTATTATCATTCGCTATCGTAGAAATAATAATGTCCAGTACTCTATCTTTTGGATTTTGGAATGCCTCATCAATCCCTGAAAAATATTCAGATGTTAAGTAGAAATTATAAATCAAAGGCGCCATCGCGATGAGTTCGCTGTTAAACGTATTTGTAAAAAATCTATTTGCAGCATTGTTTTGATCAGAAAGTATTTGCCCTTTAACACTCCTTGGTAGGCTAATAACTGTGAATCCTGCAGCAGCCGCTTCTTCTACTTCTTGCTGTTGAGACGCTTGTTCGGCGGCGAGGAAGGCTTCTTGAGCCAAATTAGTTTGATTTACTATATCATCGTGCAAGCCTCCGGGGGAATCGATTCCACGAACAATGTTTATAAATAATCTTGCTGCCGTTACCGGGTTTCCGGATGGTCGGGGCTTAGCGTCGAAGCCATTAACAACCATCGGCATGCGATCGTAGCCACTTCGAACGTTGTGCCCATACAAGGAGGTATGAAGAGCTACCAATTTAGCCCAAACCGCATAAATATACCAGTCTGTAGAGGGGCCAGTTTCTAACTTGAAACGACCACCAGTGCCGCTAGCGGACCTAAGAGGTGCGTGAATAAACCCATCAATTTGTGGACTAACATCGTCAAAATGGACCTTCTCAACCGACCCCAGCACTGGACGCAATGGGAATCCCTCGGCGCGGCGCTGGCGCTGACCAAAAACTTGCTGACCTGTTCCCCATGGGTCGCGCACATTTGAGTCTGCAATTTTATCTCTAGCTTCGTCCCAGTTAATATAATAGGCGTTCAATATTTGTTCGCCACGGTCCCGGACTGTCGGAGCGTTTGGAAACCGAAGAACTGGTGCTCCATTCCCATCAAGTTCATATATTTCAAGATGCCTAACATCCAAATATTGACTACCGTCATAACTTAAAACTGAACTGGGACCTGTTCCAAGATCCTCTTCGAAATCTACGGTGCCGGTGTTTCCGCGAAGATAGTTGTTAAAGTGTATTAATACTTTTGCCCACAGTTTCCTAACACGAGTGTTGGGAGGTTGGAGCGTAGACTCAATTTTAGGATTGTTGTCCGGACTAAGGTCGGCATCGCCGCGATTAAATTTATCTGTTATGTTCCCTTGTGCCAGATCATCAAAAAGCAATCCCTCGCTTACGAGGGAATCAATTTGTTCTTTAGTTAAAATATAATTTCCGTAGTTTGCCATATCTTTTCCTTATGAGATCTCCCCGGCATTTTCAATGACTCCAGCTTCCGTAGCTATTTGATTGATTACATTGAAAAGCATACCATTTTCAGAATTTTGATTAATATAACACCATAAAGAATATACCTTTAGATTGGGCACCGGGGCGGCTGATGTACTGCTGGATTTTAAGATGTAAAATCCTTCTCTACTATCAAATAAGTCTCTAATAACTTCATTTTTAAGATTGGTCTCCCAAGTATCTCGTTCAGACGCGTCTATCGCTGGGATGGCACTGTCATATTTAATAACTGGAATTTGGCTCAACAGCGCTTCAGCAAAGGAAGCCCTTTTCTTGCCCGGTATTGCTTTTTGCAATGCATTATTAATAGACTGTCGGCTTCTTTGCAATCTATCATTAACCAAATAATCAATGATATCATCAAATCCAATAAAGGTGTCTTCATCGGTAACCGAGAACTGCGTTCCTGCTGGGAACGCAACCGTCCCATCGGCATAAGTTATTCCACCTTTATTAATGACAGATTGTCTTTGTATTTTAAGATTGAAATAGCTCGCTAAGTCTTGTCTTATTAAGCTGTCTTGAAACTGTTCAATATTATCAAAATACCTCGTTAAAGAACTTAATATTTGTGTCTTTACAAATCTAAAGTAGAAACTGTCCGGACTTAAAATATTGTTCAAGTTAAATGCGGTCATTACAAATATGTTTTTTATTATTGTTTCAGCAACATGAATTTGAGCCAAAAGCAAATACATACCAAATTTTATAACGTTCCTAATCTTTGATGCCAAAGGAATATCATCGCCGTTACAAGCCGCTTCCTTATATTCCTCTAACATCTGCTCTATAATGCCGTCTATATCAAGAAAGTCCGCTAATTCGGATGGTGGGCATCCTTCGTTTAGAGTAAATAAATTTAAGGATTGTAAGGTGGCAGCATCAAACACACCATTACGCAAAATGTAATTGATCATCTCTTGGACTTGAATTCCAAAGATATAAGCATAATCTTGGTAATATGCCTCTTTATATTCCTCTAATACATCTCCGCTAGCTCCGGACTCAACAAGTCTTTTCTGTGCCAAAGGAGCAGCAAATTTTGATACATACAAATTGCCTTGTTCAAAGTTTTCGCTAACTTCGCTGTTAAGATTTTCATACTGATTAGACTGATAGAAAGACAATTCTGACTCTGAAACAGAAGAATTAAACGTAGCAGCCGCTAGGTCCTCCGGACTTGCAAACCGGTCTACAATAATCAACTCCTGGGTTCCGGCAGACTGACCCTCGGAGAATAATCCCAGATTAAGAAGAACTCTTAATTGTTCATTACTTGAAGATTGATTAATATACTTTGGATAAACCAACGTCATATTGTTATTTTGCGTATTACTATTAAACCCAAAATCTAATAATAGGTCTTGATATGTATCAGACTCTACAGCAGTTAATAGTGCTTCGCTTGTCTCTGTCGTTATTAGCTGCTGTGATGGTAGAAGTTCAAAAGTTCCTTGATTGTATATTTTTGTAAGTGGATGCTCGTGCTGAACATATTCTCCATCTGGCATCGTTACTTCGTGAATTGAGTCATTGGCAATATCAGCGGGTGCTTCCGTATTGCTGTGGACTACCGGGTCTAGATCGGGAAAATTCACAAACCCATGAGTGTGTTCCGTAGATGAGATCGTCGTAAACGTGTAAGAAGACCCAGCTGTCGATGTGTAAAATTTTTCTGTTCGCGTGCTATACGGCGTGTCATCATCGAATGTTGTCATATCAATATAGTTTCTGAAGTTGTTCAGAAACGCTTGATTGAATTGATATGTTGTAAAGACGGGATTCCCAGCGGTTTCGGAACCACTTAATTGATTAATCTTTTCTCCGATGCCATTTATTGCGTTGGCAAAGTTCGGATCACTAAGTGTTCCGGCAACAACTTCCAAAGCTTGACTTACTGCATCCACACCAGCTGCAGTATCAAAACCTAAAAGTTCTGGTATGTCAATCGTAGGGCATGACTCTGTAAGGTTTGTAATATTTGATACGCTCTGAAGCGCACTAACTATAGCAGCCAAGAAAGTTGGGTCTATGGAGGGACCGATGGAGCCAGTGATGCCGGCGTTTTTAAGATCATTCAGTACCCTAGAATCATTCTTCAACACAGGTTCCAACAAAATTTCCTTTGCCGATTCGGCTGAAGATATAAACTGAAGCTGGACCGATTCAGCTAGAGCATTGAAGGTTTCAGGAATTGACTTTTGAATTGTTGGATCTAAAAACTTCGAGTCTGGGCAATCCAAATCAAGACTTGGCGGATCGACTACCAGACCATTCTCAATTAAATCTAAAAGCTCTTGAATATTTTCGTCTTGGAGATCCCCTTCTGTTAAACAAACGTTATCTTGATTAATGTTATAAAGTTCGTTTGCTATCTGATTGCAGAGATCTGTGACATCTACTATCGCTGACAAGTCAGCAAAGAAGCCCATTATTGCAGATCTAGAGACCAAATCAGTTCTTACGACTTCTAGACTGTAGTTTTGATTAAACTCAATGATTCTATCAATTAAGTCATCAGATGCATCTTCTCTGTTCAAAAAAAGAATACAAATATCTATTGAACTTAATATAGAAGATAAGGAACTTAAATAATCAAATATTTGCTGATTTGACATCTTGTTCTTTGACGCTATCTGGTCTATCCCTGAACCAGCACCAACTATTGGAAGTAAAGAATTTTCTGGGTTGGGGTTATTATCAATAAAATCTGTTAAGTCATTGCTTCCATAGTCAGTAGATCGTGGAGAATTTAAGTCACAATTTTCTCTTAAAAGTTCTGCCAGCTTCTTAACAACCTCAAGAACAACTTGTTGGATAGCATCGACAATTGCTTTTTCGATTTCTTTCCATAAGTCGCCTGAAATAGTAAAAGGCTTAAATTGCTCTAAATCTATCTTTGGTTTATTGATAGGGGAAGATTTTGGAAGATCAGGCGGATAGTAGATAGATGACGAAGCACGAACAAGGGAATTCTGAACGGCTTGGTTGATTCTTCCCGCCTCGACATTAAATCCAAATGTTAAACAAAGGAATGCTTCTTTTGCTAACTCATCTATTCCCAATTGTCTAAAAAGATATGCAAGTTGCGAATTGTCATCAATAAACCCGAAGGGGCCCTGCTCTAATATTCCCCCTATGGCTCTCGTAACATCTACGCCGGTGTTAAGTACCTTTGCTGTTTGGGCTGCTTTAACTCTCTTATAAACGTCAGGGTTTTCGGCCACTTGTTGTCTTATTTTCTGTATCTCTTCTGACGTAAAGAACGTTGTGAATCCTTTTTCTAGTGCCTCCGTGTTGTTTATGTCGATAAGTCCCTGCTCGGCAGCAACTCTTAGTAATTCATTATCTAAATCTTTTTTTGGTTGAGGGTTGAAGTTATTAAACAAGGATCCGGTTGCTGGAAGTGCTAGTGAATCCTTAACATCATCATCATCTAAGAATTCAAAAAATGAATAATTGGATCTATTGTCTTTGGTAGTTTGGATAGAATCCAATAACTGCCGATAATTTCTCAATATTGCTAAAGTTAACGGATCTTGAAATAGCTTGTTATATTTTGCTATTGAAAAATATCCGATCTTCAGTGGCTGGCTTTGGATTGATTCCTCAATCAAAAGATAATCCATCCCATAGATCGCTAGTTGATTATTTTTCTTACCAAATAACAAGGTGATCGTGTCAGCCTCGGAGAAGTCGTAGCTTGGAGTTTGGATTCGTAGTTGCTTTGTTAGTTCTGTGACTATAATGTTGAGTATCTTTGTCGCGGCAATGCTCATATATCCAAAGTCAACATTTAGATCTATCTGTCCTTCAAAGCCTTTATATTGCGAGTCAAATGTTCTTAACCCGTTGTTTAGCAACTTATTCTCAGAGCCAATTGTTCCTACCGTCAAAGTAGTTTCTGCCACTGGTCCCAAAATGTTCTGCTGTTCATTAAAAAACAGTAAATTAGGCTCATAGAGGGGCATATTCTTGTCTGCCTCTAACTGTTCTCTTTTGGAGTCAAAATCAAAAGACGTTCTTAAGATGACAATACTCTTTGAACTTGGTGGGCTAGTATCAAACCAAGATTCAATTGAGATTTGCTCTTTTAGTTCATTTTCAAGATTTCTTGCTACATCAAGTATGTTGTCTCCACAAGTCTCGTCGGGGTCACAATTATCTTCAAAATAATCTTCATCAAACAAATAAGAATAGAATTCGGGTAGAAAAGATGTTACGAACTCTCGAAAGCCCAAAGAAGTTATGTTATCTCTTCTATCGTTCAACTCATCATCAGAGTTGATTTTATCAACCTTAATTTTTACTTTATACGTCTGCGTCTGGCTTTCGTAAAAAGGTATATTGAAGTCTTTGCTTTGATATTTTTGAGTTAGAAGTAATTCAGCCATGATTAATTTGTACTATTGTATTTGCTTAATATAAATAGACCTTTACCATCTTCTGTTGCTTCGGCGCCGCCAGGAGTGTCCAAATAATTTTGTTTAATGCCGCTCATCTTTTGCATGTGCAGCATTAGCTGTGCCTCTACGTTTGTTAGAGTGTTGATGAGAACGTCAACGCCTTTAGGCAGAAGATTTTCAAAATCAGGGGATGTTAATTGTCCATAGAACGGTGATCGGTGTGTGTGATTTAAGAGAGCTTGCGTTAAGGTTCTATTGTATTCTAAAAAGTTCTTAAACAACTCTCTTAGGTCATGCACAGCATCGATTGTTTCAGTCAGGCATTTCTGCAAGTTCGTTCCCTTAACTAGGGGCTGTAGGTCTGAGTCGTCGTTCATCGCTATCAAATCGATACCATAACCTTGCGTTGTAGCGTTTGTTAAATCGCCACCTTGTGAGTTTTGCTTATCAGTTCTTGTAACCAGCTTGATGTTCTCTCTTGCCACAAATCTTAAAGTATCGGCTTTCAAAGCGACTGTTGACCTAGGACTGTCTTTTGTTGTGTTCCCAACTTTACCTTCGGGCAATCCAAAATAAGAATCTACGTTTGACTTCTGAGAAAGGTAGATTCTTGCAGCATCCAACTTAAAGTTTGGATCTACGTTATAAAGCCTGCCTTTGTTGTCTCTTCGGCGCGCTCTGTATCCCAGCCTACCAGCAACAATATCTATAGAAGCACAGTGAGTATCCTTTGATCCGCCATAGCCTGATAGAATATTACTTGGACGGTCTAATCCGAGAACGATAGATGAATTTCCTTTATCAAGAATTTTCTCTTCCTTTACAGAGATATATTGAGGGACATCTATGTCTTTTCTTGTTCCTTTGCCGAAACCAAAGAACTCTGCTTTTCCTTGTTCAGAGAGGGTATCATATACAGCCCGATCTGCTGGGGGGATAAGGTTCTCATCAATTGCTGGTTTTTTGTTGTTTGCCATATATTATGTTGTCCCTCTATCGCTTTTCAAGTTGTTCGCGAATACGATCCCAGGGAAAATAAATACCCGGATCATATCTACGACCCTCCAAGGTTGACTTAGCGTGTGCTATTATACCAGACTGTAATTTCCTCTGGTCGCCCGTGCCTTCGGTTCTCACTCCAGCATATGTGCCCGGGGGGAGTCCCTCATAAGCGATAGGGATATTGTATTCCTTAGTTAAGTATTTTAATAGCCCGATCAATGCATTAACATTTTGATCACTCCAAGTGCTCGGATTTTTTGAATATCCAACGACTTCAATCCCTATTGAATTGGCTCCTGTCACTCTGCCGTCTCCTGATTTGCCGGCATGCCAAGACACATCTGTATCAGCAACCATGTTATATATTTCTCCTTGCGGTCCTACGACATAGTGTGCGCTCACTCTTCTTTCCATGAATTCGCCCTTATTATCATCATACCCACTCAATACTCTTCTGGATGCCTCTAAGGTCGGGATCTCTGTAGTATGCATAACAATCCACTTTATGTTTTGTGGTCTTTTACTTGATTTGCTCCAGTTGTAGCTTGGCTTAAACTCAGATTCAGGATATCTAGCTCCTTCGGGAGCCAATTCTCTAGATCCATCAGACAAACTACCTATACGCGCAGGAATTCCTTGTTTAAACTTCTTATTAAGATCTTCCGAGGCAACGTTTTCAATTTGGATAGGCCCGCCAACTTTTCTTACAATTCTAGGATTGAAAAGGTTTTCTACGTCTTCGTATTTAACAGAAACCAAAGTTCCCAATTCAAGTGGCGTAAATTCATACCCCTCAATGTCACAATATACGTCTGGGTATGTAACTAAAACTGGATCGTTGTTGCTTATGGGGGCTGGACGCGGTTCTAGCTCTGGGATATATACTTTATAAGCAAAAGTAGCATACTTTTGAGGCTTTTCATTTGTGTCCCCTCCCTCGGAGCCACTCTTAATCAAATACTCCTCAAACAATGCTGTCTTGTTTGAATAAGAAGGGTAAGAGACAGGGCGATAACTAACAACAACTCCGTTAAATTCTGTTATGTTATTTAAAGTATCCTTCGCAAACACCGACTCAACAGCCATTCTAATTGCCGTTGTTGGTGAGGTTCTTCTTCTATCGCCAGATTCGCCTGAGTTTCCGTCTTGAATGTTATTCAAAGATCCGAAACCCAAGTCGGACATTTTTATGTTAGCCATCTTCTTTGCTCTCGTTTAGCAAATCAAACAACTGCTCTTTGTCGTCGGCTGTGAGACCTACTTGGCCTGTCTTTTGACGTTGAAGGATCGCAGCGAGCTTCACCATCTGCTCATTGGATCTTTGAAGATTTTCTACATACTTGGCTGCGATTGGTCCCATCTCTCTTCTATCGGCGGGAGAGGCTTTCATATCAGCCATTACATCCATTAGCAACGACTTGGCCATCGCACGATCTTCTTTGATGTTTGTCGTGGTTTCTTCTATGTAATGCTCTAAACTTAGATCTCGCTGTTTTCCCATTTTTCTTTAAATGCCCTCTTTGTCAGCATTAGTAAGTAGAATCTTATGCGAAAAATACTAGATCTCGCTGTTTTCCCATTTTGTCTTAAACGTCCTGTACCTCTTGCGAAGCTTATTAAGATTATTAACAACCTGTTTTGTATTAAGTCCTGTAATTTCTCTCAAATATAGATAGATTGCCTTCTTATTAAAAATTTCTATTTGATCAGCGGAGTCTAAAAGAATACGAACGGCCATTAGAACCTTTTTCTCGTTCTCTTTAATCATGAAAGAATCCCAGGTGTCTATCTCATTGTTGAGAGACATCCAAAATTCTAATTCTGATCTTTTCTCATAGTAGCTTGGCTCGTCTGATACTAAATTTTCATCAGCCTCATTGAGAACATCCTCCATAAAAACCTCAGTCTGAAGTCTCTTTTTGGTTCTCTTAACTTTGTGGATAAACCAGTTCTTGGTTACAACTGAAAAATATGAAAAGGCTTTGGAACCTTTGTTTGGATCATATTTGTTTAAGATGGTTGTTAACCAAACCTTACAATCTGCTCTGAGATAATCAATGTTTGGTAAGGTTGTGAAACGATAAGTGTAGATTATCTTGTCTACCATATCGTCAAATGCAGGCTGTATGTACTCTTCGTATAACTTGGATCGAAGTTCTCGATCTTCCGTCGACGCATACTTAACTATTGCGTCTTCGTGTACCTGCGTAAAATAGTGATTTTTCTTGCTCTTCTTCCTCGGCATTTAGTGCTTCCTCTAGTTCTTGTTCCAATTCGGCGTCTATTGTATATTCAAATATCTCTCTAAAGCTGGACAATTCTTCATTTACTTCTCTTATGCGAAGCACCAACTCTTGAATAACTGGCTCTCCGTGGAATGAATCCATGCTATACATATTCTTTACGAACACATGAAATGCTTTTGTGGTCAAAAACAAATCAGACATGTTGTCCGAGATAAACATAAACTTTTGTAGTATCCTTGATATATACCAACCCAAAAGTGCATTTAATATAAGGGATATGATTAATACAATATAAATGAACATTATTTATTTTTATTTAGTTGCTCTTTTTGTTGTTTCAACTCTTGACGCGAATCTTCTATAAATTGTTCTGTAACTTGACCAATCTTATTAGATTTTGTTCCTTTTTTCTTCGTAGCAAATGTTGTTAAGAGTTTTACTAGAGTGGGTCCCGAGTCGCACTTTGGACAAACCGATTGCGACTCGGATGAAGGGTGGTATATAGTTGAGACTTCTTCACACGCTTTGCAGCGGTACTGATACCGTGGCATTAACGTCGCTGTTCAAGTAACTTTAGTCTTCTATCGATATCTGCTAAATGCTTCTCAAGGTCTCTAGCTTGCTCTCTAAGAGCTGTTCGAACAAGTGTGTCTGCTAGCTCGCGTGCTTGTCCTTCGGTTACGTATCGTGCTCCTGTTGTAGTCTTCTTAAACATTTTATTATCCTTCCTCGTTTAGTTCGACATTGTCAAAATTAATTGTTGGCGGATTAGTTACAACCAACTCTGAATGAGATGAGTCCTCTGGATTGACCTGAAAATTCATCTCTTGCAATACTGGAACAATATCTGACTGCTCCATTAATGATCTCTGAAGAGCCATCATTAGGGCTCCTACTGCTTGATTTGATAATCTCATTTTATTCTCCTTCTTTTGAGTTTCCAAATTCTTTATACAATTTTTCCCCAACCCTGAACTGCCATTCATAATCAATATCGAATGCCTCTAATTCTTCTACTGCAAATAATTCTAATTTAGGAGGCAATTCTTTACACATCCAATAACCCTCTGCAATAATATCCAAGCGAGAAGCATACAGGCAGTGTGCTGCCTCATAGACCTCATCTACATATTTGGTATTCATTCCAGGCTCATCTTTCCAATCAGTTATTGGATCTTTATTTTTGTCCCAATAATAAGTTTTCTTCTTGATGACCCCAAAAGCCGCAGGCTCGTCAGAATTTATAAAGGACTGAATAAAGTTGTCAATAGTTTCTACTTTTAATAATGGATTACAAGCACTTACCATAACAACATACTTATATTGATCTGATAAATCGGCGTGCCATTCCAATATCGTTTTCAAATCCCTCTCTTCAAGAGCAGATCTTTTCGATCTGTTAAAAACTTTAAATCCATATTTACTAGCTATGTCTTTTATTGGTTGGTCATAAGCGGAGATATATATGTCTTCTACATCCAGAGACTTAATCTTCCGAAGCTTTTTAAATAAAATATCCAACAACGTTGTGCCAGCAAACGGTCGGATCATTTTTTGAGGAACTCTCTGTGAGGCTAATCTAGCTTGTACAACAAGAGCTACGCTTTTTTTGTTTTTTGTCATGTGTTCATTTCTCTTCTAAAAGAAGATTTAAACGGCTTTCTTCTCTTTTAACCATTGAATAAAACGTCATCTTATGATGAGGATACCATACTTTATTCCATAAATTCAAAGCTTTATAGGTAGAATTATTCTCCATGTCTATTTTTTTATCATCAAAGCCATGTGTAGTTAATCCTTTTACGTCGTAAAATCGACCACCCCCATAATCAAATCCTAAAACACCCAAATTTTTACATCCTAGTTTTTGCAATATAGGAATAACAAATGATGTTAATTTATTTTCAGTTATCTCTTTGTTGACAAAGCTATTATTTCCACGAAATGGGAACGTACCCAAAATAGCTTGTGGAAAATTAAATCTAATCTTCGGACTTAACATCAAGCTATTTAAATAATAATCTCCACATGGATAATTTTTAAAATTGTTTGGATCAGCTTGCATAATGTTTTTTTTGTATTTTAAGCTCTCTTGAGCCATTAAGTCTTGAAAGCTTTTATTATATTTCCATTCCCATAAATTTTTATTATATTCTGTTTCTTCTTTGTAAAGATTTAAATAGAATAAAAGCTTGGTAGTTGTGGCTTCAATAGGTATGATGTCCACATATGACAGATTTTTTACTTCCTCTAGTAAACCATAATACAATGACATTCTATGAGGATCTCTCCATACACTGGAGGATCCAAAATGTAACCATACTTTGTCTATTTCTTCGGTTGTTAATTGTTTTAAAAGTAAAATTTTTATTTTTCTACCCTTATTGAATATTGATTTGTTTTCTATCAAGTATTTCAGCCCATCTATAGCAGCGTCTGGATCTGCCCACAGCCAGTATTCCGGAATACACTCATAATACATTGTAATTAAAGGAAAAGCTCTATGAAATGCAACAACGCTACTTTCATCCTTGTTCAATATTTTATTTGCAGTAGTCTTATCTTTAAAGAAAGAATTCACAGAATGGCCCGTGCCTATGATAATACTATTATTCATTTTATTTCTAGTATACACTCCTTACCAATTCAAACTTTTCAGCATATTCCAAGCCCACTTCCGTTCCCCAAACTTTCATAATATTTTCAATACTTTCTATGCTTCTGGCATAGGGATAACTTCTTAATTCTTTTCTTAGTATCATACTACCATACCTTTGTAATCTTACTTTATGAGAGATGCTTGAATATATTGGCGCATTCGTGGGGCGTCTACTTCCATAGCCAACCTCAATAAGTCAACCCAATTTTTGTTATTTTCTTCACGAATGCTTTCAATAATATCTATTATCTCTTTGTCGGTCTTTTCTTGGCGCAGAGTGGTCACTATTCTTGCTTCAACAGTCTCATCTTTATTCAATGCGGCTCCTGTGGTCCGTTGTTGGCTAGCCAATCACTAAGCTCTTGAATGCGTCGGTCGCATTCTTTGATTTTAGAGAATAGGTTACGGGCTCGCGCTGGAGCCAACTCAAAGCACATGCGGACTGAATCCATCCAGTATGTGTTATTTTTGCGACGTATGTTTTCGATCTCTCGAATAATCTCTTCATCTGTCATATTATCCGGGTTATTATTAACTGTAGTATTCATTTTTAGAATTGTCCTTTTCTGATCTTGTGCGTGGTGCGTGACGTATTAACGATTGTACCCTTTTACCCTTAAGGTGCGTCGTAATTTTCTTTTTGTTCCAGCTCTGTTATAGGCTTGTGTTGTCGAAGAACATCAATCTGTTCGTTTCTCCATTGCCTTACTTTTTCAACATGCGAAAGAGATATTGTTCCTAGTTTAAGATTGAAGAGTTTTATACCCACTCCAATATATCTACAGCTTTGTTATCAATATAATAGTCTGCGTAAGGCTTGCCAAATATAAGCTCATGATACTTTACACCCCACTCTCCAAGTTGTTTCTCCGTCACCTCTCTCCAGTCCGTTCCACTAGCTGCGCCACGGGCCGTGAAAAGCTTTATAGTGTTGCCGCACTCATAAAGGTGATTAATCTTATCAACTACTTTTTGGATTGGCTTCGCATTTTCATATTTCACAATAGCATTTTCTGTGCAGATGGTTCCATCAATATCTATGCAAAAAATCTTACCTTCATGTTTTTCGTTTATGAGGATATCTTTCACTATCTTAATCATAGTAAGACCATCTTCAAGATCTCTTGCTGGAAAGCTCATGACTCCGTTGACGTAGTTCACTAAGTTCTCAACTGAGTTATTCTTTTTTGTCAGAGATATCCCAGAAGCCCCTCCAAAGCGTGTATTTATTTCTATCATTTTTACTTGTCCGTCGCGATAGAAACATTGAGCCACGTTATGTCCAAAGAAATTCATCTTGTTGGTTATTTTTGTAATTTCATCTTTTATAACTCGGTTTATCTCTACTTCTGTTTTTACAGATTCCCCGCCTGATACAACACTTCTTTTTCTAACATCCATAGATAGTACCAAGCCATCATCTCGACAAAAGAAGTCTATACTGTATTCGTCCCAATCTACAATTTCTTGGAAAACATATTCTTCGTAGTTCTCCATCATCTCTTCTGCAGAATATATAATCTTTATATTCCTTGAGCTACTTCCAGCTCTTTCTTTCGCGAAGCATGGAAACTTTATATTGGAATATGCATACGTCTCTGGGTATCCTATATTATTCTCTTCGCAGAAGGTGTAAAACCTAGCTTTATCTAGACACGTATCTATAGTTCTATCTTCTGGAGCCAGAAGAGTAATGTTATTTCTCTCCAGAATACCTCTGATTGTTGCTATATTTTGTATCTCTTTGTCTCTTGTTGGGACGATAAGCCCTATGCTGTTTTCAATGCACAGACTCAACAAGTTCTTGAAGTAACCTTCGTCGTCGTCTCTTGGTAAAGTAAAGTGTCCATCAGAAAAGTAAGAAGTGAACGCATCCTTCTTCATGTCTGCTGTAAATATCCTAGTGCCATACTTATAGGCATGCTTCTTAAAGCTTTTAACTAAGTTCACTTTCCCAGATGAGGAGAGAATTATAATGTTATTTTTCATATAACATTCCCCCTTTTCAACAAAGAGTCTTCCCCGATGTCTGTTGCTGCTATCCTTCCCAGCATTCTATAATATTCAGATGCTGGTATGCTGTCCTCTAACATCGGCCTCTTGGTTGTGATGTTGTCCGTGGTTAATGTTTCTCCGCTTTTTATTTCTCTTCTTGCTACCACGGAGCGCATTGCTTTTTTGTTTTCGTTTTCCGATTTGGAAAATCCTTTCTTGACGCCCATTGATTCTTCTGCTGTTTTGATATTATCAACCATCTCTTTTAACTCATCGGGCTCCAATGCGAAAGAGTGGTCTGGTCCTGATAATCTTTTAGAAAGTGTATAATGTTTTTCTATTGTTGATGCACCCAAACAGACTGCCAGCGCTGGAGTCATTGTACTCATCGTGTGATCTGACAGCCCAACTGGTGTTCGAGGAAACACATTCTTAAGCGCGGTGATTGTCTCTAGGTTTATTTCTCTTTGAGGTGTTGGATATGCATTATTACAATGAAGTATTGTAATATCTTTCACTCCATTTTTATAACAAATATTCATCATCTTGTCAAGAGTTTTTATGCTCGAACCAATACCTGCAGACATTATCACTGGCAAACCTGTTTCCGATACCATCGAAACGAATCTTGGATCTGTTGCTTCGAAGCCTGCTATCTTTATCCTTTTGACTCCGATATCTACCAACTCCTTGACAGCGGCTTCGTCAAATGGCGTAGACATAAACTCTATTCCTATATTATCACAGTAAGTCTTTAAGTCCCTTTGCCATTCTCTTGGTATTTGTATATTCTTTATTAGCCCATTGACATCTTTTGTTCCGGCAATGTTAGTTGTGTTTTTTGCATAGAGCGTATCAGAGGAGTATGTCTGAAACTTCACTGCGGATGCCCCGCTGTCTTTTGCAACGTCAATTAAAGAGAGGGCTTGCTCGTAAATCCTATTGTGATTTGAACCAGCCTCAGCAATTATAAATGTTTTATTTTGTATCGTCATAAGAAAAGTATAACGGAAGATTTAGTATTTTTGAATGTAAAAGTTCTAATTTAGGCAGTATCTGCTTACTTTCGTAAAAGCTAGTCTTGTGCAACATTGGGTAATGACGTGAGATTTTAAGATCTTGAATGATTGAATCTGCGTCGTCAGTTAAAGTTGTCGCAAAATAATATGATGAACTGTCGTCGTGTTCTAAGAGAGAATATTTTTCTTTTAGTTTCTCGTAATTCGATCTTCTCTCTTGAAGCAGTCTAGAATAATGTTCTAATTGCGTTAAACCAATTGTCGCATTTAGATTATTCATATAAAACTTAAATCCATGTTGAACTATGTCGTAAGTTAGCCCATAAGCTTTTCTGCCAAAATTTCTATATGATTTGAAATAAGCGTCAGCTTCTTCTATGTCAGTAGAAATCATACCACCATCTGATGTGCAGATTGGTTTATATGTATGAAATGAGAAAAAAACAAAATCAGATTCTATTGTAGGTGTGGCGCAATGAGCGCTGTCAATAACAACTATCTCGTCTCCCACTAAATTAAAGTTTTTTATCGTACTGACACCACCATACAGAACAGGCATCACAACAATTTTATTTCCACTTTCTTTTCTTATCTGTCGATAATGCTCGCTTGAGAACTGCAAATCGTCTTGCACATCAACGAAAATTAAATTGTGTCCAAAGTGTTTTGCGGCCCAAGCGGGAGATGTAAACCCTAGCGAGGTAGTGTAAACGTCACATTGCCCATAACTCTCTAGAAGATAGTGAAATATCATAAAGGCCGCAGCAGAAGCTGAATTTGTTGATGTATTAAATTTTTTCTTGGAGAAAAGCGAATATTTTTCCTCAAAAACAGTTACGTTAGGACCAAACCCTAAATCACCCTTTCTGATTACTTCACTTATAGTTTTGATATCTGTATCAGTCCATTTGTTGGTGTGAAAAATTTTCATATCTATTTTTTAAACATGTAGTATTGGCGCCGCCATTGGACGCCCAGGACGGGAATTGTGCCGTAGTCTCCCTTATCACTCCACGTATAGGCACCCGGATCTAACCAAAATTCTCTATATGGCGCGCGCCAACAGAATCCATCTTTTGCTCTATACCTGATAGGTTCTACATTATTGGAATAATCTTCTAATCCCAGTATATATGATGATGAACAACGATACATTTCATCCATCGCTTTAAAAAGTGCATCAGAGGGATTTTGATGTATTAATACACCGCTTGAAAAGACCAAGTCAAACTCGCCATCATCAAAAGGCAAATTTAAGATACTTCCTTCTATAATTTTTGCTTTAGGAAGTCTCTTTTGCGCTTCCTTTACGGCAGCTGCTCCTATATCTATACCTGTTAAATTTGTGTATCCATTCGCGCTTAAACGCGATAAATTTATGCCGCAATTGCATCCAACTTCTAAAATAGAAATATCTTTATTGCCTATTTGATCAAATAAATCAAAAAACGGTGACCGGCGAGCTTCCTCGTCATCAGAACGAGAAAAATTTCTTTTAAGATATTCATCCCCTTCTATGGAAGACCAAAACTCTTCTTGTTTATTACTTGCAAATTTACTCATTTAATTTGTCTCAACTATTCCTCTCTGTATCAGGGATACAAGCTTTGTTACATCATCACTAACATGAAGCCCAGAATTAAATTCTCTCCCTTCGTATCGTCTCCATCCCATTCTAGAGACTCTATTGGAGTATTGTGGTCTTACACATAAAAGATTGTAGTTTGGAACCTCATAAGTAAAAGGCAACTCCGTAGCTGCTAGCATGTCCTCGTGAAGTTTCTCTCCCGGTCTCAAACCGATTAAATCATATTTAACCGCAGAACCATGAAGCTTCTCAACAGCAGCAATGATCGTTCTCATATCGTATGAAGAAATTTGAGGAATGAAAACTTCTCCACCTTCGGCGTTTTCGACAGCACCCAAAACAGTGTCCACCGCGTCTTCCAAGGTAAACAAAAATCTAGTCATGTCTAAAGATGTAACTTTAATATCTTTGCCCTCTGATAGGAGTCCGAGCCACAACGGAATAAATGACCCTCTTGAAGCTATGACATTACCATATCGAACAGAAGCAAAAATAGTGCTTTCTGACTGATAATCGTAGTTTGTAAAGATTCTCTCTGCAATAAACTTAGAAGAACCGTATACATTCACTGGTTGGCATGCTTTATCTGTCGAAATAAGAACACATCTCTCAACGTCGTTTAGTAGAGCAGCCTTTGCTACATTCTCTGAACCCTCAATATTCGTCTTTACACATTCATCCGGGTAAAACTCCATATCGTCAATTCTCTTGAGAGCAGCTGTATGGATAACACAATCTGGCTTATGTCGCTTCATGGTAACATTCAGCTTATCAAGATCGCGAACATCTCCAATAACGCGAATAATCTCGGGCATGCCCCCAAAAGACAGTGCCTGCTTCCCTTCATCTCGGCTATAAACAATTATTTTATTGTTTGGATCTTTCAGTAATCTCTTAATTAGAGCTTTTCCGAGGGATCCAGTGCCGCCAGTAATCAAATATTTCATATTTCAACTCTCTCAATGTTATCGGGTGCAGGATTATAAGGTGATATAATCTTTAATGTACACCCGTTTTCTTTGAGCCAAGTATACCAGTTTTGAATTACGTCTGCAGTGATTTTTTCCTCATGTGATAAAGTTTTCACAGCGTTGTCGTTGTTTGCTACCTCATTTGAGTGAATAAATTCTGCCTTATCAAATTCAGAATTTTCTTTATCATAGAAGTGTTGCTTACCAGCGTCACTTGATACAAGTTTATTATCCCATCCGATTGTAATAATCTCTGACACGCCCAGATGCTGCAGAAGATAGAAGACTGCTTCGTACATTATCCCCGGACCATATGGTCGCAACATTGATTGCTTATCCAATGTCCAATCATCAAAATTCTTCTTTTCGGCAACAGAGTTGTCAAAATTTCTTTCTCTGATAAAGAACTTAAGATCACATTCGCCAAGCTTAAACGGGGTCGTGGAAGCTTCCATAACCAAAGGTCTATGGCGCGCATAGTCATACTTCTTAAAGTTAGCACAGTTGTAGACGTGAAAGTCAGTTAATGTAGAGAACAAATCGTATGCTTGCTTAATAGAAACTACTAAATTATTCTCTAATAGGTTAGCAACCTTTGCCTGATCATGTTCGGTTAATGACGGACCACACGACAGTACATAACATTTTTCACCTTCAAAAATGTTCTTCAAAAGACTTAGTTTATCAGACTGTATGGAAAGATCTGAGATCTTTTCCTGCAAGAAAGAGGCGCGCTGTTTAACATCTTTGATACTCAAAGCTTGCTCTCTCAAAGTATCTACTTTATCTTCTTCTCTTTCTAGACTTACGCCGAGAGCACTTAAGAAGTTTCCGTAAATCTGCTCTTTGGAGAAATTTTTATGAATGTGTTTCTTTAATGATTCGGCTTCTGTTCTCCAATGAGTCTCCTTTTCAAGAGATTCCTTTAAAGCACGCTTATAAGAGTTTTCCTTTGCATATGCCCATTTAGAGTCTGCTTGAATTACTCCATTCCAAACTGCATGCTTCTGCACTTCCTTAATATCGTAATCAACCTTAATGACTCTTGGAACTTGCTTACCTTTCTTATTTGGTTTACAAATGAAATCCATCTGTCCGGACCAAGTTGTAGTGATTAGAGGCAATCCGTGGTAAGCAGCCTCAAACAAAGGAAGTCCGTACCCTTCGCCGTGACCAATGTTAATCATTGCCTTCATAGTAGGGTGCTCGTAGAGCCACGCTAAGTTCCCAGGAGACATTTCACCGTGGATTAGGTACACAGAGCACTTACGAGGACCACAAGCGTTTAGAAGAGCTTCTAGGCGCTTCTGTGTAACCTCTCTGTCCATTACAGAATCGGACGCTGTATTAGTCTTAACTACAAGACCCACATCTTCATCATCGGCAAAAGCCTCCACAAACCATTTAATTGTATTTTCTAGATTCTTTCTCGGACCCCACTGAGCAACAGTCAGAAAGTTTTTACTGGTCCTAAAGTCAATGTTCACTTCTTCCGGCTCGAACATTCTGACAGGGTAGTTAACGGTTTCTACAGGAACTTGAAGTCCCCAGCCCTTATGCTCATTACCAGCTTGGTCTTTAACGTCGTACTTAGTCTGCTCAAATACCTTCTTAGAATGATTGGAAACAACAATAATTCTATCAACGGTTTCATTAGCTTTAGCAATCCATTGTGGAGAGACTTTAGTTGTTTCAATCCCAGCCGTATAGCCGATGTTTATTGGTGCGATTTTCTCAAACTCGTTGGGAACTGTGACTTGCAATGAAATGTCGAACTGACCCTTATGATGCACATAAGTCTGCGTCTTAAGGAGCATCTCGTGGATAACATTTGCTTCTTCATCATCAGATGATATCTGCCCTGTTCGTCCCCAAGGGATATTAACGATATAAATATCGAACAGATCTGGTCTCGATTGGAGTGCCCTCAAAGCAAAACGAGCTTGCTCTCCATATCCTGAACGCGACAGAACTGGACCTTTGATTAAAACTTTCTTTAACATTAGTAAACCTTTACTTCGTATGAGTTGTAGCCCTTACGGTCTTCCCAAGAGCCTTTTTCTTCGTAAATCGATGTGAATAGATCGTCCCACCTCTGGATGAACTTATCAAATCCAAAACGATCTTCGGACCAAGCACGACCTGCCATTCCCAATTCTCTTCTGGCTTCTGGTGTCATCTCATAAAGCTCAACTAGAGCATTAACAAAATCATCCTTATTTAGACGATCCTCGTAGATGAACGGAACTTGCTGCGATCCAATGATCGCCTTTGAAGTGGGCTGCAACCCAATGCCAAAGAACTTTTCTCCGTCCGTTACTTGGTCTTGAAGTCCGCCGGTCATGTTTACCAAAATTGGCGTACCGCAAGATAGAGACTCTAGGGTGGAAAGCCCAAACCCTTCAGCATCAGAGATACAAATTGTAAGGTCAGCCATATTGTACATACCAGCTAAATCTGGTGCATTAACCTTCTCTCTCGAGAAAAGAACTTCTCCGTTGGTAAGACCTAATTCACGGATAATTGCTTCCAAATCCTGTCCATGTTGGTCCTTTATATCTGTATGCATAATAAGGCACGCGTTATCGTGGCCGACCTTGTCCAAGAACTCTTTAAACCACCAAATTAGTGTACCTGATTGTTTGCGTCTTGCGTTACGACTGTTCCAGAAGCACACAAATTTATCATCTAGATTCTTGGTTATTCTCCAGTTACTGCTCTGCTCCTTTGTATACGGCTTGAATATATCTGGATCTACAGCGTGCGGAATGTAAGATGAGTCCACTTCGGGAGCCACAGTCTCAACAATATCATGTGTTAGCTTTGAAATACAAGCAACGTGATCGTTTGATAGGTAAAACTTACGATTGAAACTTGGATATGGATAATTGTCCCAAACATGATAATAAACCATTGGAACATGCGCTCGAATTTCGTTTTCAATTGACCAAAGCCACTCATAAAAACGTGGATCTGTCATAAACCAAAGAATATCCGGCTTCTGTTGCCGAATCATGGCGCGAACTTGATCCTGATTACCATAGCCATCGACAGGCCAAATAATCCAATCATCGCCCCACTCTTCGGTTCTCTGCGGATTGTGGTTTGGGTGCTTAATCGCACCGCCAAAAGAAACAAACTGGTACTTACCAGTCTTTAACATTCCTTCGATAATGTACTTTGTTTGTGTTCCGACACCACTCGGAGACAGCGGGTGATCGCTGATGGTAAAGATCTTTATCTTGTCTGACATTTAATTTCCTATCTACAGTGTTCGGTATTGCGCAATGAACAGGGGTAGGGCTTCAAGCACTTAAGTCGGTTCTTAAATGCGACACCTTTTTGGATATTGTATATTGCTTGATATAAAAGTTTAAGAGCGTTCTCAGTTTTTCTAGGTCCGCTCGTTACTCTAAATATTTCTACTCTATTCTTCTTGGCAGTTCTTTTTAGCAAAGCAAAGTGAGTTTCCACATCTTTGGGGTCTAGATTATGCTTCTGACAGAAAAAGTGCTTGTATAAGGTTAGCTGGTAAGTAACCATCTTTTCAGCCTTTTTTCGTGAGTCCCAGCCCCAAGAACAAGTCTTCCAATCAAAGATGTGATACTTATTATCTACCTTAACGACGGCATCAACAAAACCTTTAAAGTTATATTCAAAGTTTTCTATCTCTTCGTATAGAAGCTCCTCGGAAGAATATACCTCATAGTCTCCAAAGTATTCTCCCAGAGCATCCTCTACCTCAGCAAGTATCTGAGGTCCAGCCGTGCGCATCTGCTCAACATTCTTCTCATTTACTTCGATATTTTTTTCGGCAAGTTTTTGTAGTTCCTCATCAAAACCAATCTGGAATACCTTGACTTCATCTATGTTCTCACGCAGAAGCTTCTTTTCACATACATCGTGGATAGCAGTTCCAAACGCGGTGTATTCGTTGCCTTCAAACGAAGCAACCTTCTCGATCCAGTTCTTCTTGTGGTAATGCGGGCAGTGGGCCCAATCTTTCAGTTCAGAATATGATATATGTGTTTTCTTATTTTCCATTTAGGGCTGCTACAACTTTCTGGTACAAGACCGGACTTATACTTTTAACATACCCAGGACTCTCTGTAAAGTACTTTTCAAAGCCATTGGCAAAATATTCCTGAATGGAAGTGGCTCCGTATGGAGAGCAGAACAGACCCATTGTCAACGTCAGCAGTGTTGGATAGCCGACCACATTGGCCAGAAAATCATCAAACTTCTTATTGTATTCCATCATCTCATATCGGTTTAGTGGCATCTGATTATACCCCTCAGCTTGGAGAAGGTGATACAGCTTTTTTCTTTTTCCAAGAAACTCTGCTTGTAGTCTCTCATCATAAATTGAATAAGGGTCTGTCGTTTCCACAGCGTGAGCTACTTCATGAACAAAGTTCTCGATCATATCCTCATTTGTTGGCTCATCAAGTTTCATATAGATAGCGCCATCATTGTAGGCAGCATTGCGACCGTCTAATTCAGGATTGTCTGAGATATAACAAACATCAACGTTTGCTAAAACAGATTTCGGTAGCATTTGCTCTATTTGAGAGCAGAACAAAGGGATATCCACCAACGGTTCCGTTTTGCCAAACACAAATACTGGAATGTTGTGGATATAGTATTCTCTACTAAACATCTTTGTTTTCTATTGCTGCAACGTCAACTAGAGCCTGCTCGTATCCCCGGAGAAAGTTCTCTTCTGCTACAGCCAGCAAAAACTCTGGGAACTCAGCAGCAAATACCTCAACAGCCATATCAACTGTGATCTCTTCAGGACCCGCTAGTCTCTCGCCAACGTAGTTGACAACCAACTCTTTGAGCCCTGTATCGGTGCTCACAGTCTCATTCAAATTCTCGTTTTCCATTTTAACCTCATAGATTTTGTGCGGCGAAAGTAGCAACTCTTGAACGCTCACCCTTTAATAAAGTTACGTGAGCGGCTAACTCAAAGTCTTTAAACTTCTCAACAGCGTGAGTAAGACCATTTGTCGTAGCATCTATGTAGACGTTATCAATCTGTTCTACATCGCCTGTTAGCACAATCTTTGTTCCTTCACCAACTCTTGTAATGATAGTCTTTAGTTCGTGAGTTGTCAAGTTTTGTGCTTCATCAATAATAATAAAGGCTTTTCCGATTGAGCGTCCACGGATATAAGTGATTGCTTCAATCTCAATCGTGCCTTTTTCCAAATACATATCAAGTGTAACCTTATCGTTACCCATAAGAGTTTGAAGGTTATCCTGAATAGGCATCAGCCAAGGAGACATTTTCTCTTCCATTGTTCCCGGCAAGAAACCTATGTCCTTTCCAAGCGGCTGTACGGGTCTAGAAACGATTAGGCGGGTGTAGGTGGATGTTCTATCGTCTAAGGTCTGCTCAAGGGCTGCAGCGATCGCACAGAGCGTCTTACCGCTACCTGCTTTGCCGATGGCTGTGACAACCTCGATGTTCGGGTCCATAAGGGCGTCAATCAAGAAAGATTGTTCTTTGTTTCTTGGTTTGATGCCCCACACGCCTTTCTTATCCTTGTAAAGCTGACGAATAGGAGTGTTCTCGTTTATGTATCTACCCAACGCTGTTTTCTTTTCGTTTGCGTTGGAGATAAGCATTACGTATTCGTTTGTTTTGAGATTGAGACCATCAAGATAAACATCTTTCTTCTCATAAAACTGATCAACAATCTCATCATCAACAAGAACTTCCGTAAAGCCAGTGTAAATGCTGTCGCTATCGTCAACAATCTGCTGGTTCTGGAAGTCCTCGCAAGGCAATCCAATCGCGTCAGCAATAACGCGCATATTGATATCGCGAGAAACAAGAATAACTTTTCTTGCTGACTCTCTCGCAACGGCTCTAGCTGTGGCGATAATAAGGTGATCTGGAATCTTGATATCCAGATCGTGTGGCAAATCGTCTCGATCTATATCAGATGCAGATACAGATTTAATAATACCAAGACCTTTGCGAATACGAACACCCTTTTTAAGGCACCCTTTCGAGCGAAGTTCATCCCAGATACGAATAATCTTTCGTGCCTGTGCTCCAACAAGATCTTGGCGTTTCTTGTGTTTGTCAATCTCCTCAAATACTTTCAGAGGAACATAAATATCGTGGTTTTTAAAAGCGTATATTGCGTCTGCGTTTGTTAGATAAACGCTGGTATCTAACACGTAAATCTTTTTGCGGCTCATTAAGCCCCCATTCTATAGTAAATAGAGAACAGCTTTCAATAATCTCCTACTTTTGGAATATCACCAGATTAAATGATTTATACTTTTGAAGGTTGTACCTCGTCATCATCAAAACGATTTGGGTTCATTCCGGCATCTGATACTAATGTTGAGGAACTTTGTATCTTTCCTCCTCCGACGCCCCAAAGCATCTCGATCCCCAATTCTTCACATACATCCATCTCTGGCGTATTGTTTGTTTTGCGATCACCGCCATTAGCAAAGTAATTTGGTTTAATGCGTCGGAGAGCCTCGCATACGGTTCCATCTGTATCATCTACAAAAGTAGTTTTGCTTGTTGCTGCAAATCCTTTCAAGATTTCACAACGCTCCTCAAAGGGCATAAAAATGTAACCCTTCTTTCGCATTAGCCAATCGTCAGAGTTTACAATAACAATAACCTGACCATACTCCGCTGCTTCCTGAATCATACGAAGGTGTCCAATATGGACGGGATCAAAACCTCCTGATACACAAACAGTAGTATAAGGAGTTGGTCTTGGGTCATCACTCATCTTCGTCTGTCTCCGGTCGGGAAAGGAAGTTTCTCTCGATAGCGCCGATCGCCTCTTCTGCATCTGCCAATTTTCTGATTGCTGTAGCAATTTCATTTACAACACTCGGGTGCTCAGCCACCCCAGCAGGGTTATTCAAATATAGCTCAATAACCGCGATAGCTTCCTGCCTGTTTGCCTCAAATCGCGCAAGTGTTGCGCGCACTAACTGTTCTGCCATCATATTACTCATATTGTTTTCTCCTATTATAAAATGGTCGGGGTAGTAGGATTCGAACCTACGACCCTTCGCTCCCAAAGCGAATGCGCTAGCCAGACTGCGCTATACCCCGAATATGGTGGGCGGCGATAGATTCGAACTCCCGACCTGATGCGTGTAAAACAACTGCTCTCCCAACTGAGCTACATCCCCAGGGAAATATTTAGTTTTATGGTGCCGGCACACAGATTCGAACTGCGGACATCCACTTTACAAGAGTGGTGCTCTACCAGCTGAGCTATACCGGCATCTCTAACCATAGTACACTATAAGGTAGATAGTTTTCAGGACTACAAACTTTTACAGCAATTTTATTCTCTCTCGGTGCCCATGGCAGTTTATCAACCTTAACATCCAAGGCCAGAATATACGGCTCCTCATTTTGAGGATAATGAAAATTATATTGGCCTATCTCAGAGGGATAGACTGTTGTTCCTTTTTTTATAATCATAAAAACATATTATAGGGTCTAGCACCAGATGTCAAGATAATCTGATATATGTTCTAATCACTAGTAGCCTAGGCTTCGTCATCGCCTTCATCAGGTAAATCAATATAAATAACAACAGTAAATAATTTATTCCACCTAAGAGGAATGGTTTTTCTTTCGTCTCGTCTTCTTATGAAGCTTCTCAAATAAAAGCTTTTTCCAAAGGGTGCCTTCTATCTCTTCTTGAGACATATTCAGAGAGTACAAGCCTGCCAGAATAAGACGTATTTCTCGATTTGATAGATAAACCGTTTTTAGAAACGCCGGCACCTTTCTCTCTTTTTGCTCAGACACATTATATCCTCCTGTTATATTATAAATAGTCTAAGTTTGGTCTTACCTCTGGTTTCCTTCGTATTGTTTCACAGCCTCGTAAAGAAGTATATTTGCTGTTTGAGCGGTGTTTAAACAATAACCTACACCGGGCATTTCAACGTATACCACATCAGAAGAACTGGTTATCTCTGTGGGAACTCCAGTTGATTCGTTGCCAACAACCAAGCAAGTATGGCCATCAAAATCGAAATCGTAAGAAGAAAGTGATCTTGCTCCTTCCACCAGTTCTGCAGCCACAACTTTAATTTTCTCTTTTCTACAATGCTCCAAAAACGCTTGGGGAGTAGAGAATTGAACAATATTAACATAATCTATCAAACTTCCTGATGCTGACTTTATTTCACTTCTGTCTGGAACATGCCCTATGACATAAACAGTGTCTGCACCAAAGCATCCAGCAGACCTAATAAGGTGAGCTAGATTATCATCCACCCGAAAGTTAATCGCGCACAAACTAATAGGGTAAGTTTTAGCAGTGGCAAGCTTTTTGTCATATCTTTGTCTTCTAGTCTCAGTTCTCATAGAGACATGATACAAGAGATATTTGTATATGTCAAATAAATTTATATTTTGGTGGAGGTGGCGCGAGTCGAACGCGCATCCAAAGTATATCCAACTTCAAGTCATTCACAGGTTTAGTTTGTTTCTCTAAACAAACAAAGTATCAAATTTGATTCGGTACGCTCAAAAAGGTAAAAGCGTTTTATTTTTTGTTTGTTCTTCTTGGACACCCGGTGAAGAACAACCGGGGATTAAGCAGCTAGTGCTAAACCGTAGTCTGCGTCGTTTGCAGTTATATGTTTCTAACTAAAGATTTATGTGATTGAGTTAGCTGTCACAACCTGCACTATCCATCTTCTTTACTCTGTCGAAACCTGTCACCCCCTTATTTATTTTTTCTGTTGACAAGATCAGAAAAATTCTTTACTCTCTGTCTATGTCAAACTTTCTCTTTATATCTACCCACGAACTTGGATTAACGCCCAATATTCTTCTTATCTCTGCATTAGTGTCAGTAACACTAATAACTGCATTATACAATGCTTCTTTAGAAATATCAACTATTTTAGACCAAAGATTGAAACCATACAGCTTACCGTTTGTAAGTTTCATAGAGCATTCTAACTTTAGTCCTATAACTTCTTCAAGAGTTAAAGCAGACAACATTATTTCAAACGCTTCAGAAGACTTACCTTCTTTGCGTAATGTGTTTGATAGTGATTTGTTTCTACTAAAACCCTTTTCTATATTAGGATTTGTCATATTCTACTGTTCTAATAGTTTATCAATAAGGCTTTCAAGATTGATTTCCATTCCTTCTTCTAACTCGAAGTCTGGAATATTTGTATCAGGCTCACCCTCTTCAGCTGCTGGTGCTGCAGCAGGCTCATCTGGCTGTGCATCTTGGGCTGCTTGTGGTTCTTCTGGAGTTGTAGATAGCTCGCCTTCAAACTTGTCAAAGTATAAAGCAAGATTCTTCAGAAGATATTCTTCAAACATTGAGATGTCCTTGGGATTATCAAGATTATCGTATGCTACAAGAATGTTTTTCTCAATGTCTTGGAAATCGTCGTATGCTCTATTACGACCGGTCTTGTCTTCGCCCTCAATGCCAAAACCTTCTCGCTCGTCTGGCTCTTCAGCAGGCTTCTCTTTTTCGTCTGAGACATCAATGAAATCTGGATCATCTTCTGGTTTGTCAGAGATGGTGATATCAATTTCTTCTTCTACAGCTTCAAGTTCTCCATCCGCGCCGGCTTCTTTGCGGGACTCTTCTGGGGCAAGTGACTTATCAACAGCATTGAGGATATGTGCTCTGTATGAATCTCTTTGTTGTTTATCGGTGGTTAGAGATTTATACCCAGTCTCAATAACAGAGAGTAAGTTTGAATTCTTAAGAAGGTCCTCTAAAGCGTTAATGCCAGTGCTGGCATGCTTCGCTACAGTCGCGACATTACTCTTCTCAGCTAACAGGGAACGAACAATAGAACGAAGTTCCTTTTCTTCATTCAATCTTTTTGTTTCTCTTTTATTCAAAACGTGGCGAATGGCTTTGCGCACATTCTCACGGAGCATTAACTCTTCAGCAAATTCTTTACGATCAATCATTATTAGCCCACCGATATTCCTAGTAAATAGTTCATTACTTCAGTAACAATCTCTTGTTCTTCTTTAATGAATTGTCCTCCTCGGTATAGAGGCTTTTTCTTTTTCTTTGGTCCTGGGAAAGGAGCACCATAGCCTTGCACGGCGCCTCCAGGAGCCATAGCGGACATCTCTTCAAGTTTTCCTTGAAGTATATCATAAATCTCTTGATTATAAAATCCCATAATGGCTTCAAAGTCTTCTTTAGTTGCGCCTTTAAGTGCTTGTCTTAAAGTTGTGCCTGACATTTCACCGAAGCCTGGAATATCAATCTCAACATGAGGGGCAACTGCGATGTAACCGTGCTTACCAAGTCCCACAAGCTCTTCTCCTGGCTTGTAAGTTTTGTAGTAAGCAGGAGTACCTTTCTTTGTGAAACCGTCTAGATTCGCAAATCTGGGGCTCTCACGCATATCCTTGCCGCCAACAGCGAATACGACCGCAGTTGCGTCTGGATCAAAGTCTTTGGTTATCTCAAGAGCTTGATAAGGATTTCTGGTCATTACAATCTTATCGGCTGGAACACCGTGGGCAACCATAATCTTTTTCTTCTCTTCAAAGTCTAGGGGAGACTTTGGTCCCATTTTGTTTGAAGTTGCGATGAAAGTATTTTCAGCGCCAAACTGATCAGCAAGTGCCTTATAGGTTGCGTAGTGGTGACGACCCATTGGCTGGAACCGTCCGGGGTAAATAGCAATAACTCTTTTTTCATCTTGCTCGTTCAAAGCCCAGTTGACTGCTTCGGCCAAAGCAACCTTTACTTTGCTTGCTTCGCGAACCAAAGAAGTGATTGGAGCACCACCAAGAAGGTTTTCATAAAGATCTTGATTTTTGTTCTGAACAGAAGGAAGGTTGCGAGACCACTCCAAAAGTGTCTTTGTTACAGAGAAGCCGTCAGAACCCCAGAATACTGTAAGACTTTCAGTTTGCTGAAACTTGGCGCCCTTATCTACAGCAAAGTTTGCTTTGCTGAACTCTAAACGATCAACAAACTTGACGCCGTTGCCGATGCGATCAACCGCAACATAACCTTCTGGATTGCTTGCGACAAGATCGCCTGAACCATCATCAATAAAGTGCTTTGTGTTATATACAGCATTGTTGTATTTGGCGATAAAGATATTCTTTGCTTCAAATAGAAGTCGGGAAACTCTGAAAAGATTGAGAATATCTTCTTTTCTATCATCAAAAGAAGAAAGCATTTGCTGACCTTTTTCAGTTGCTCGCATCTTTCCTTTTTGAGATTTTAGTTTATCAATTCTTTTCTCCAAGCGACCTGAATACCAACGCTTGAAGCCCAAGAAAGATTTCTCGGGATCCTCAAGGAACTGACCACCTTTGATCTCAGAGTTGATGTAGATGTTTAGAAGATCCATTGGAAGGTCGTCATAATCGATCTTTTCATTGACTTGATCAGCTGCTGCAACTAACTCTTTAACCTTCGCTTCTTCATCCTCAGTTAAAGTAACAGTTCCAGTATCGTCTGTAAAGTAAGCATCATCAACCCATACACCGGGGACCTTATTTAGACCGCTTACATCAGCGCCGAAAGAAGCGCCACTATCCAAGCTGTCATAAGTTGTGTGGAATACAATGCCGAACTTTGAATCAGCGATTTGCTGTCCAAGCTTAGAGTCAACAGGAGCAGCGTAAGTAATTGTATTTGGCTTGAAAGCATAATGAGGCTCACCATCAACCTCGATGGTTTTGATCATCCCATCGTCAAACATGAAATCACCCTGCAGGATCTTTTGGATTCCTAGGGGGGGCAAGTATTGAAGTGCTTTTGTTAGCTTGTCAACCAAACCCGGAGCGTGTCCGTGATTTCTCTGAACATCTTCGGGGGTGTAGTTTATCTTTGGTACTTTGTTGAAGATAGATTTTGTACCAACAAAGAACTTACCATTCTCTGGATTGATACCAGTAAAAATAGCAGGCGCCCCGTCCCATTTGACAGAGGTCTTTACTTTTGAATCAACATTTCCCTTTAACTCTTCTAGCAATTCAAGCAAAAATGCCCGAGCCATATCATAACCTTTTGGACCTTGTGTTAAAACAAGTTCTTCAAGGTGAGTTAAGTGAGTGTTTGCTTTGCCTTCATCTAGAAGAGACATCATGCTTTCACTTCTCCTTATTTTCTTCTAATATTGAAACCTGTTCTTCAAGAACGCTAACACGCTCTTGAAGACGGCGCATATGTCGTCTAACTTCTTTCAAGCTTTCTCTAGCCATTTCAATCCTGCGCTCGTCTGTGCGAGTACGCGGTGTTATGTTTTGGAGAACCTCAGATATAGACTGAAGATAGCTAAGCGGATTTACAGCCTTGCCTTCATTTAAAATGAACTGGCGAGTTAAACGACGTAAGTTCATTGTCTTAGCTTAAAAGCTCTACAAGCTCTCTTTTTGTGAGACCTGCAACATCGTGTCCTGCTGCTTCTGCAAGCTCAACAAGTTCCCGCTTAAGAAGAGAGCCAAGATCCTGAGCCGGCTCTGCTGGAGCTTCCTCGGCAACTTCCTCAACTACCTCTTCAACAACTTGTTCTACAGCCTCTTCAACGACAGGTGCTGGCTCTGGCTCAACAACTGGGGCTGGTGCTGGGGCAGCCATTGGCGCTGCTGCAGCTGCTTTCTTTGCTGCTGCTTCTGCGGCCTTACGAGCAGCCTCTGCTCTTCTTCTTCTTTTAATGAACGGTGCTACCATTTTACTTAGACTCCTTTCTAACTCTTTCTAAGATTCTGCGGGTGATTTGCTTTGCCTCGTGGACAGAGATCATCTTTGGTGCTGCTGTTTCTTCAACAGTCTCCTCGTCTTCTTTTCGGCCACAGTTTGCCTCGTCAAGGTCTTCCTGTACGCTTCCATCCTCTGGGTCTTTATCGGCGCCATTTGGAACACCATCGCCGTCCTTATCATAGCCCTTTTCCATACCTGTTTTGTATTTCCCAGGGTTTTTGACTTCATTAAGAAGTCCCCACTTTTTCATCAACTTTGTGTTGATCTCGTTGTTTTTCCACTCTTTAAGTGACATTTTTGGCTCTCCTGATTGTGAGAAATCAATCTCAATATTAATTTTTCCTGTTTTAATTAGGTCTTCAAAATCCCTAAATATTAAATTTCCTTTTTCGTATGCTTCTCGCTCCATATCTCTAAGGTGCGGATCTTTCTGAGCATACCCAGCATAAGTAGGGTTATCTCTTGTAAAATCTCCTCGGCAGTTCTGAGCGTGATGAACTAACTCGTGAGATAAAGACCTTAAGATGTCTTTTGGGTGCCTACCGTCTGTGTAAAGAACAATCTGGTAGTTCTCGGGATCATAGTAAGCAGTTTTGCCTAGCATCCTTCCAGCGTTGTCTTCATCACTTTGGAAAACGATTGTTGCTCCTTTATCAAAGCCTAGTTGTTTTTGAGAGTAAGGAAAAAAGTTATCAACCATCTGCTCTAGATGATAAACGTTCCCAACAGTATTATTGACGCACTTATGCATTATTCACTAAATAGTTGAAAAAAGAAGAAAAAGAGCAGCCCATAGATGATAACTAAAAACACATAGATATATTAAGTTCAAAATCAAAAGAATGTAAAAAACTCTGCGCTTAAATGTTCTTCTGAAATGATAGAGAATGTATATTCCCACACCACTTAAACCTAGCTTTGCGAGAACAAACAATATTGGAGAATGTTGTAAAAAGAAATCCATTATTGGGTTAGCTTCGGTGGCTAAACCTCTTTTTACCCAAAATAAAGTTGCCGTGAGGTCAATAACGATCAGAACAGCCAGAAAGTAAACTAATCTAACTATTCGTCGTAGCATTTACTTTCTTATAGACTTTTCCAGACTATCTTTGATGGCCTCAGCTTGTAGCCATTTTGGTTGTTGCCAGAAAGGAATAATCATATGCAACAACATAGCCAAACCAGACAACAACAATAATCCAGAAAGTTTGGATGCGCGTTTTGTGTGTGCCCACCAACCTTCGTTTTTAAAATGTGCCCAATCCCAACTCATTATAGTTTTCCTCTACCTGGGCCCTTATCGTATGAGATGGCCTTGAATGCTTTTTCAAGATAGTCGGCTGCTTTTGTGATTTTGGCCGCAACCCAAGGCTCAAGGTTTTCATCATCATGAAGCATATCGTGAAGCTGCTGAGCTTGAGCAGCCATATGATAAAGAGATCTTTTAGCCATTTCGCCCTCATAGCCATCAGGGTCCTTCTCGTAGTTGTTGGAGGCTGGATCTAACTGATTCATCTGCGGCATTTCTAGCAAAACAGAAGAGGTATTGGTTAGCTCCTCGGCAATTAATCTTTTAAGTTCTTTTTTTGAAATCTTCATTATTTTTTCTCCTGTTGTTTGGCTGATACCTTCAAAAGGTTTTTAAGAACAGTCTGTAGTGCAGAACGATACTTGATAAGGTCATCCTTATCGGCTATGTCGGTTAAGATTTTTTCAATCTGCACAAGCATGCCTCTTTCTCTATTATCGACCCCGCCTAAAGTGTCACCTTTTGCGATTGCTTTAGACTTTTCAAGTTCGCCTTTGGCTTGTGCTTGTTTGGTAACCATCCCGGATCCGAATCCTTTAAGAGCATCCTCCTGCTCTTCCAATCCGGCACCCATATCGCCAACACCAGCATACCCCATGCTGTAATAATCCATTCCGCCGCCCATACCGTAAGGCTGCTGCTCTTTGTCCGGAGCCACAACACGCTGATCAGGCATTGGATGTGCGCCAGAACCTTCAAGGCTGTTCAGAGCCTTTCTAAGGCACGCAGACGCTTTGAAGGCGTGCTCGTAGGCATCGTCATAGATTGGCGCGTCAAGAGCCTCTACGAGCTTCTCAGCGGCCTCTCTGGCTGCGAGAGCAACATCATATAAATGGTTTGCTTCTGGATCGCCCTTATCTTGTTCTTTTTCGTCATTATCGGCAGCAGGCATTCGATGTGGAACACCTTCGGGAGCAGAAGGTTCGTTGATACCGCCGCCTGTGAACATTGCTTCTCGAACGAGAACTTTAAGTTGTTTGTAATCAATGTTCATTTTAAGCTTCCTCTTTTGCTCTCTTTGTTAGTGTGGCGTAATATACTTCCTCGCCTTTTTCTTTACCGTATTGGTCTTTAAAAGATTTTTTAGGAGTTTTCTTTTCTAAAGACTTAAGTTTTCTTTTTTCTGGCTTTGTGAGCGATCGTTCATCCAACTCTTCAGGCTGCTCTTCTGCTTCCTTCTTGCCGGCTTTTCTAACTCTTTTGTTAGCAGCCTTCTTTTCGGCCTTGGTGGCATCTGGTGGTTGTTTTGTTGCTCGGGACTTCTTTCCCATTGCTTCTTCCAACTCTTCTTTCACCATTTCTCGGATTGTATCTAACAAAGACATTTTGATTTCTCCCATACGTTAATTAGTCTTTTTTCTTTTGTAACCGTTTAGTTTTTTCTTTGGATGCTTCTTTTCTTTTCTCGGCGTGATCAAGAACTTTCTTCAATCTTGCTTTGGTCTTAGGATCTTTAGCATTCTGATAAGCAGCCCGCACACGTTGATGAATAAGATTGATAATCTGAGACTGACGTTTGTGGGACTTTGACTTGAAAGATTTCTTTGATAAAGTATCTTTTACATCTTGAACTGTCCGGAACTTTACAGAGACCGTATCG
>Ga0180438_10000232_pt1 | contig 114941 bp, 85 predicted proteins | sample SS_ome_12_FD_132455 | JGI IMG/M metagenome (GOLD analysis project Ga0180438, IMG submission 132455) | Hypersaline lake sediment archaeal communities from the Salton Sea, California, USA - SS_3_D_2 metaG | ecosystem: Environmental > Aquatic > Non-marine Saline and Alkaline > Hypersaline >... | reverse complement strand
ATTCTTCAACAACCTGCTGCTTGAAGCTCATACTGTAACGAATAATGATTCTCTGATCCATTCTAAACTCCTGAAATAAGTTACCATACCATTTATCTGACAACCTATCTCAGGACAAGACAAGCCTCTTTGTATGTAGTCCTTTGGATTCCGCTGTTAGGCGTCCTTTGGAATTACGTAGAACACAGCACTCAGAACGCTGAACGTAACACTTGGAACGAGGACATTGGCTTTGTTTGGCTTTGTTTTTTTGCTGCCCACCAGGGCGAAATATTGCCATATAATCCTTTCAAATAGAGACTTAAGCCGATTTGCCCCGCTGGCAAATTGGCTTTGTTTTTTCAAATTAAGTCTGTTAAATTCAATCATTTATCAATTATCACTAATCATTAATCATTTAGTTAAGATTGGCTTTGTTTTTTAAAGTAGACTTTCAATCTATTTCGGATTTAGATCTTAGGATTTAGGATTTCCGGCCGAAGGCCGGCGTATTGGCTTTGTTTTTTCAAATAGCCTCAACCACTAATGAACACGAATTTACACATGATCTACTCTTAATCTAACATTTTGCCTTTTACCTTATAACCTATGCCATATTACTGAATTTGGCTTTGCTTGGCTTTGTTTTCTCGCAGCCCAAAACCGCACAATTTCTCATATCTCCCTTTCATATAAACACTTATGCTAATTTTGACCTTTCATAAATTGGCTTTGTTTTTTCAACTTACATTCTTTCAGACACAGATTTACACCGATTTACACTGATATTAATTCTTTGTCATTCCCGCGGAGGCGGGAATCCACACGCAGTCCGCTGAACGCAGCACTCAGTAAGAATAAATTGGCTTTGTTTTTTCAAATAGCCTCAACCACGAATTCACACGAATAAACACCGGGAATTAGTCATTAACCGCGGATTAACGCTGATAAAATCATAAATACCAAAGCCTTCTACATTCTAAATTCATAATTCTAAATTGCCGCCTTTCGGCCTTCAGGACGAAAGGCGCCCTCTCTACTATTGGCCCGATATGCGCTTTTAATACGAAAACGACTACTGGTCGTCCCGACTGAGCTTGCCCCCAAGGGGGCTCAGCCGAGTGGAGGGATCTAATCTTCCCTCTACTATTGAACGAATCTGCGCTTTTGATACGAAAATTTACCGAATCGCAGGTTGCATATTAGTCATAAGTGCTTATTGAGAAAAGAATAAAAAATTTTTCGACTTTTTTTATTTTTATTCGGTACTACCTTCGGTTTTGATCGAAATGATGCTTTTTCATTCCCGACATTCTACCGGAAACGATTCAGTCTCGTTCCCTGTGTCTTTCCGGAAATTCCGCCCGAAATAATAATTCATAAACCTGTACTGAGCGCAGAAGAATGGATCGTAAATAATAAATGAAAAGCTTGCTTTCAGCAGCCTTGTTCCTTGTGACTTATGTATTTTTTTATGGACGTAAAGCCAAATTACGGTCTGTTTTGAAACTTTTTTTAAAAAATTTTCACCATATAATTCTATGCATTTTTCTTTGGGTACACTGATGTAATGTTCTAATATATAAATACTTATGTAAATACACAAGTTTCTTGGAACATGAGGGCGAGATGAAATATTTCCTGCATGGTTGCAATTTTAATCTTTTTTTGTTTTTATGGTTGACAAATATGATAAAAATGTACATTATAGTTGCATTGAAAGTCGATATATTTATTTAAGGATGATTACAATGAAAAAGGATTTTGACCCACGCGATCCCGTCACAATGTTTAATACTCTAACACCAGAAGGAGTACAAATTGAAATATGTAGACAGGTTCATACACAGTATAATTTGGCTGCTGAACACTGTTATGATACTTTCCTAGATGCCGAGGCCAGAGATATTTTGCCTTATTATCGACGCGCAGGCATTGAATGTGTATTGGTTGATTGTCTTACAAAATACGATAAAGTTAAAGTGATAACTGCGACCAACATTATTAAAAATTGGGCACATCGTGCAATAATCATATCGAACAGAATTTTGGTTACACATTCTTCTGTATCAAACAGAAGAGAACTTCCGAGGAAAGCACTTTTCCGTAAGGGCTATGCCCGTTCAGGTCAGATGTATCTTTTTGATGATGACCGTCCTCCAGATCCCGATCCATCAATGTACCTCTACGCAATAATTACCCATTGTCCTTCCGGTGCAATAAAGACGCCAGAGTTCATTGACATTGTGTTTCCTGATGAAAATTACGAAAAGGTAATAGACACAATTCCGTTACTAAATAAATTTCCTCAAGTTGCTCAGGTAGAAACCGAAGAAATCAAGGATGATCTGAAATTAAAACAAGCAGAAGTAAGATTGAAAGAAAAGAGGAAAGCATGAGAAAGGGCTCACCTAACTTTATTGGTGAAAATTTGAAGGAAATAAGAGAAGCAAGAGCATTAAATCAGACAACTTTAGCAAAATTAATTGGAGTTACGCGACAATCAATATCACAATATGAGAAGAATAATAAAACACCATCCCACGATGTTTTATTAAAAATGTCTGGGACATTGAGAGTTCCCTTACTTTTCTTTTTTCAAAATAGGTATCAAATCCCAGATAATAGTTTAGTATTCTTCAGATCTCTAAGCGCTGCAACTAAGTCCTCTCGACTTCAAGCAAAGAGAAAACTATTTTGGGTAATTTCTTGTGTTGAGTATTTAAGAAACTTCATTGATTTCCCCAGCGTTAATTATCCTGATTTTGGTACACCAAATGATCCAAGCAATCTCACATTCAAGGAAATTGAAAAAATTGCAAAGGAAACAAGAAGACATTGGGGATTGAGTAATGGACCAATTAGTAACGTCGTTTGGCTCCTGGAAAATAATGGCGGTGTCGTTTGTAAACAGGAACTACATAAGCAAAAACTCGATGCATTCTCTCACTTGAATGCTGACGATTTTACTCCATATTACGTATTGATTACTGACAAAGCTTCGGCTGTGAGATTACGATTTGACGCTGCTCACGAATTGGGACATATAGTATTACATAGGGCTATATCTCCAATAAACTTCAAAAACAAAGCAACTTTTAAATTGATTGAGCGACAAGCCAACTACTTTGCAGCAGCATTTTTACTACCTGAAGAAACATTTTCTAATGATGTGCTTGTTCCTTCATTGAATCTGTTTAGGTCAATAAAGCCTAAATGGAAGGTCTCAATAGCCGCCATGATAAAGCGAATGCGTAATTTGAAACTTATCTCAGAAGAACGAGAAAAAAGGTTGTTCACAAATTTATCAAGAAGGGGATGGAAGACAAGAGAGCCTTTGGACGATCAGCTTGTATATGAAAAGCCCCGTTTACTACAGCGGGCATTTGAAATCATATTGGAAAGTAGTATAGTAAGCAGAGATGACCTGATTAATAACTTGGGAATACATCTTGACGACTTGGAAAAAGTCGTTGGTTTATCAGATTTCTTCGATATCGAGGGGAATATTATAAGATTTCCGAATATGCGCATTCACAATGAAGATTAGTATAAAAATATTGAGGGAATGTAATTGGTATAGATAATTTTTCTATATGTCATGTCTCACAATAATATGTCTTTTTTAGAGGGCAACGGCTTGAATTAAAATTATCAACGGATATACCCTATTTTTTTTCGGTACTATCTTTTTCGGAAGAGCAAATGGGGACGGACTAGGAACAGTCTCCATTGGGATGATTTATAGGACAACATAATGGCAACAAAACGACGAACAGTAAAACAACTTGCACAAGAGTCAAATATTCAAATTGATGATGCTCTTCTATCTCTGTGGGAAAATGGCTTTGATCATATTAAAACAGAATATGATAAAATCGGTCCAAGGGATTTGAATCGTGCTAGAAGGGCTATCGGGATTGCAACACGTAGAGAATTTCAGAATCCAAGTTATTGGAAGGGAGTGTTCAGTCTGGATAATTCGCAATTTCAAGTCTTGCTAAATGACCTTGGTGTTCCTCTTAAAAGAAAAACAAAGCTACAATCTAAGGCCATCCGCAGGCTAAAATCTGAAGCTTTTAGTCGGGGGGTTGATCCTATCACGGGAAATGCACATAAACCATGCTTAACTGGCAAGGACAATAAATCAACAGAATTCAAGTGGAGGACGCCCGGACATGAGCGTGAATTGAACTGGTTAAGTGAAGAAGATGTGCTGAATATTCATTATGAATTGGTCAAAGATTTTTCGTCCACATCTGATCCAATAAATCCGCCTGGTGTGAGAAGTGAACAATTACTTGGTTCTGCAGTATATAGATGTCAGACAGCTATAGGTGGTGAATTAAAATATCCTACAGTTGAAACGTCTGCCGCTGCTTTACTTCATTCAATCATTCTTGATCACCCCTTCCATAATGGTAATAAAAGAACTGGATTAGTATCTGTATTAGTCTTTCTCGATGAGAACGGATTCTTACCTTTCTTCGACCAAGACGATGTTTTCAAACTGCTCTTAAAAATAGCACAACATCGGATTGTCGATCCTTTCCAATCCGATTTGCCAGACAGAGAAGTTATAGCGATAGCAGAATGGTTTTTAGGAAAGTGTCGAATTATTGAAAAAGGTGAGAGGCCCATACCATTTCGTAAGCTTCGCCAAATATTGATTTCATACGGTTGTAAAGTTGATACTTTTCCCGGTGGAAAAATAAATATCCTACGATTTTGGATAGAGCCAAGTAAATGGGGCAGAATGAGTGTATTTAAAAAAAGAAAAAAGCTGCAATTTCAAATGCCTTCTGTTGAGGATGGCAGGGAAATTTCTTTGAGTAAAATCAAAAAAATGCGAAAAGAACTTTATTTGGACGCACCCCATGGTGTCGATTCTCATGCTTTCTATGACAAAGAAGCTCGTACAACACTACCTGAATTCATCGCATATTACCGGAAAACGCTTAAACGTTTGGCCAAATTTTAAGTAAAGCTAGGAATAAAAACTAGGGACAACGGAGCAGCCGACAAGTCAGCCATCCAGCGGGTGCGAGTCCCTGATTCTGTTTATTCCCGCTCATGCCATCCTTCGATCTTAATCGTCGCCGAAGTGATTGGCACATTTACGGCCTTATCAATCTTGCCGCGAGCAACCTTCCCAAGTTTTTCCTTCGTTATACGGACCGGCTCAACTACGAGCTCCGGCAGGCTGAACGTCCGCAAACAACTTTCGTAATAGCCGGGGTCCTTCTGCGGCAGCACAAACGGCTTACTCGCTACTCCATTGGCATCGATATGACTGAAATACGTCCGCGTAAACACGCCGTGCATCCTTTTGCTGCTGAATGCAATCCACCTGCTGTTACTCGAGAAGCTATGCCAGGATTCACTCGCATCGCTGTTCACATCGAGCTTGCTGTAAACGAATTTCCCATCCGCCCGCTGGCTTTCAAGATCAATCATATAAAGATCGCTGCCCGGCTGATATACCGGGAAACAACTGTAATCGCACATACAGAACAGCAGCCACCGCCCATCAGGACTCACTCGCGGCTCCAGCGAACTCTTGCCGCTTTGCTGAGCAGAAACAACAACTTCCGGCTCTCCCCATTTGTCCAGTTTCAGGTCATAGCTTATTCGCATCAGGTCGTATTTTAAGCCCTCGATCATCTCCTTCGTTATCTCTTCCATCCGGCCCGTTTGCCACTTAATCGGCGCGCTGCAGTAATATAAGAACTTGCCGTCATGCGACCACGCCGGATATGTCTCGAGCCTGTCCTTTCTCGACAAGTGCTCGCAACGCTTGACCTCGGCGCTCTGAACATCATAATAAACAATTGCAGAATCAGTATCGATAACATCACGGTAATCATCCTTCCTCGCATGATGGAAAAGCTGGTAAACCGTATTCATCGAATAAACCACAATCTTCCCACTCGGGTGCCACGAAGAATATCCGAACTTCGTCCCGATTTTATTCACCTTATTATCACTAACAATCAGCTCATTACTGCCGTATTTGGCGCTCCGCAGCCCGATCAACATCTTATCAGTCTTATTATTACAGAATGCGTGACAGTTCAAGCACTCACCTCCGAAATAACTATTATCCAGCACGACAGATTCCGCATAACTGCCAAGCTGGCGTTGATAAATCCCGACATCACGCCATTTCCTGTAACCCGGATGAATCTTCCTGTACACCAGGTACCCGTCTATTTCTTCGCTCGCGATGGTATTGCGAATCGTATCATACCGCAGCCATTTCCCGTCCTTACCCTTGCAAAATATATCAATCTGAAGCTTTTCGCCCTTATTCTGCTTAAGCAAGCTGCTCCATTGCGCCTCGCCGATCACAATATTACCCGTCTTGCTGAATATCTCGATCTCGCCGTCCCTGCTACCGCTGATTCTCACGCAATAAAGCTCAGCATCCTCGCGCACGGCGAAGTTCATCGGCGAAATATTCGGCGGTATCACAATCGAGCTGTAATCCGGGTATATCCGCGCCCTGCGATCAACCTGCAGGAAATCAACGATGTCTTCGCTTATATCACGTTCAAAAAAGATACCGACACCTGCCGCTATCGCCACAATTATCAACGGTACCGCGTATTTATAATTCCTGCTCATTATCGTTCCGGCATGCCATAAAAGTAATAATACATGTAAGTATTCCTGAATCTACTTGCAAGTTCACCTTGTGCCGCATTTTTAGTTCGATATCTTATTGTCACAGCAATAAATTCATCGAATCGCCGCTTCGTTTCAGTTCTTATCTTCAGCGAAATCTTTTTCTTATTATATTTATTATTCATTAATATCGCTTCTTCGAACGCTACAGGTATCTTGTCATAATCATACTCTTGGATCCTGCCGGCAACTTGGGCAAAATCCCATATCTTTCCACGCAGCATATATAAAGCCAAAAGGTACTCAAACGCCATCCTGTTCTTTTTGCCGTTCTCGATCTGCGCGGCCAACTGCATCTCCGGTGTCGCCAGGAACCGTCCATCTTCGGCCTTCGGTATCAACGATCGCAACCTCTGTATTTCATTATCAGAACTCAGTTCCGGGTCACTTTCAAGCCTCGCCAGGTATTCCTCAGCCCACTTTCCAAAAAACAACCGCTTTTGCAATGCTCCCAGGTACACCCTCGCAGTCTGATTCTTGCCGGAAATCAAATTCACAAAAGCAAGCTTTTGCAGAATAAAAGGATTATCCCCGAATGATACCATACTTTCGGTCAATACCTCGTCCGCCTGTCCGACTAATCCAAGATCAATATACAGGTCATACTTGTGCCAGTAGGACTTGTCAAACACTGCATGAGACAGCATCAAACCATCCGGATGCTGCAGATAATTAAACATCTCATCGGCAAACCTGCCCAGGTGATACAACGCCTGGTTCCTCGCCTGTATCGACAGTAACTGACCCGGCTGCTTGTCCGCCAATTCCAGCACTTTTTCCCAATCACCCTTTCCCCTGTAATATTCGATCTTATACAGCGTTCTCAATTGGTCATTCGCAAAATAATATGCCCCACCACCTGCAACGCCCAGCAAAATTGCAGTATACGCGACCCACTTAATAACGCTACTTCCATCACTTCCGGTACTCCATACCCTCTGCCTGGACTTCTTCTTATCTTTCTTACCCTTCCTCTTACTGCTTGTTTTTGCTGTTTCACTTTTCTTAAAAAATCCCATCAGCAGCAAATATAACGGGACACACCCATACATTCCGTATAACCATGGGATCATCCTGTTCGAAAGATCATATTTTGTTATCCGCCACGACCACGGCATCAAATCGCTGTATGCATCAACACGACTAACTTCAAAAAAATAAACTCCAATCAACAGGGGAATCACCGCTCCGAACAACATGCATCCAAATCCTGCTGTTCCTCGTTTCTTAACTGCAAGCTCGTATATACTGCACATCACCGCAAACAACAAACTGCCTGCCGCTGCAAAGTAATATGCCACGACCATCAACACGACAAACCATACCAGTGATGTCTGCCATTTTTTGCTACTGACAGTTATGTACAAATTGAACAATCCGAGCACACCCAGCATCGCCATCGTCGTCTCGAAATGATACACATAGCTCGTGTAGAACAACAGGATCACGATTGCCGGTACATACCTGGCCCACCTGAACCACTTGCCATCGCATTTCTCGACTATCCTGTCGATACATAATGCTATTGTCCATCCCTGCAATACGACAACTACAGGCCCGATCCACCGGAACATGAAAAACTGCGTCAGGAATACCGAAACATATCTGACCAAACCGCCCGGCAGCGATAATGACTCGAATAAATACGACCATTCACACGGAAACCCCAAAATACCCGACGTTGCTCCCGTTACATAATACAGCAGTCGCAGATCGACATAAACAGCAAGGAAAAGGTAAAACAGCAGAAAAAATATCATACTACGCAGCTTGCTGCCATTCCGAAAGAGTGCCCTTTCAAAATCCATACTTCTTTTTCCCTTGTCTTGCAAAAACACGGAGCACTTGACTTATCACTGCTCTACAATTTTTGTCTGCGTCATTTTCGCCTGCCACATAGTTGCTTTTTCCGGCTTGTTCCAGGCTTTATAGAGGTCGATTAGGTTCTTAAATGATTCTACTGTGTGTGGATGCTTATCGCCGAGTTCGAGGCGACGGCCTTCAAGTGATTCGAGTAGAAGCTTCTCAGCTTCATCATATCGACCTTGCTCTTTGTACAGAACGGCCAGGTCATTCACAGTTTCCAGTGTGCTCGGATGATTCCTGCCTAACCAGCGATGCCGGGTTTCTCTTGTTTCAAGATAAAGCTTTTCGGCTTTAAGATCATGACCCTGGGCCATATACAATTCAGCCAATGTGTTCTTAACGGCCAGCGTGTCCCAATTCTCCTCGCTCAATATACGACATAAAATATCACGAGCGTTCGTTAAATGCCGTTCCGATTGGTCATATCTTCCCTGAACTAAGTGAATCGTACCAAGTCCATGCATAGAGGACGAGGTACATGTGTGCGACTCTCCCAACACTCTGCGGGCTGTTTCCAGCGATTTGCCAAACATTTCTTCTGCCTGTCTGTAACGTCCTTGACTACAATATAACCAGCCAAGAGAATTCATCGTTTTTAGTGTGTCCGAATGTTCTTCGCTCAAAGTCTCGCGCCTGCCATCCAGTGCTTTGCATAAGAGCTTCTCTGCCTCATCGTATTGGCCCTGGTCAAAAAGTAGTTCGCCATAGTGGTGCATTAACTGCAGTGTCTCCCAGTCTCTTTCGTCCCGTACACGATAACTAATCTTCAGAGCTTTTTCGAACAGCGACTCTGCCTCTTTGTAGCGACCCTGAATGCGATAACCTGCCGCCAGTGTACCCATGAAAACCGGTGAATATTTATGCTCCTCGCCAAATACACGAAGGACAGTTTCCAAAACCTCGGACATGAGCTGTTCACCCTGGTTGAAACGTCCCTGTATATAATACACGGCACCAAGCATCGCAATGGCGGAAAGCCTGGTCCAATGCTCCTCATCGACGACGCGACGAATGCCTTCCAATGCCCTAGTTAACAACTGCTCGGCCTCATCGTAACGACACTGGTAAAAGAACGTCCAACCAAGACACTTCATAGACTCAAGAGTTACCGGGTGCTCGGCTCCAAGTTCGGCTTGATGAATCTCAAGCACACGTGTTGTGTGTAATTCATTCTGCTCATATAATCCTAAAGCAAAGTACGCGATGGCCAGCGTCTGCCTGATTGATGCTTCAGCGAGTGGTTTACTTGCGAACTTTTCCTCAAGGCCCTCCGATGCCGCATCAAGAATGGAACGGTTGGTTATCTCTTGACCTCCAACGCGAAGTGGATTCAGCGATGCGATTACAATATTCTGCAGGTACTCAGACACAGCTTGCTCGTCAGCACGGGCACGTGCTTGTCCGATAGCGAAAACCGTCGAGACAATGATCCCGCCGATGAGTACAATAATGACTGCGGCAGCGCCCGTCACAAGTGCTTTGTGTCTCTGCACGAACTTCTTGAAGCGGTAGGCCGCTGATTCAGGGCCGGCAATCACAGGGATGCCGCTAAGATAGTTTCGGATATCATTGGCGAGTTCATAAGCCGATTGGTAACGATGCTCACGTTCTTTCCGCATGGCTTTGAGAGGAATCCATTCGAGTTCTTTACGCAATTGTCTGGTGAGTGATCCTGCCTCTGTGCAACGATTTTGTGCAATTTCTGCAGCTTTTTCACCAAGGCTCGACAGTCTCCTGCTGGGTGTTTTAGGTTCCTGCTGACGAATAGTTTGCCGGATATGATCTATGCCGCCTTCGCGAAATATCTTCGAATCAAATGGCATAGCGCCGGTCAGCAATACATACAGAAGCACCCCCAAAGAATAGATATCGGAACGAGTATCAATATCCTCTTGGGCCATCTGGGCCTGCTCGGGGCTCATATACTCGGGAGTGCCGACTAACTGGCCCTCTTCAGTGAATAGAGTCCGTTCGGTCAGTTGCTGGCTTATGGCACGGGCCACACCGAAATCTATCACTTTGGGCACCGCCTGTTCACCATGCACATTTACCAGGATATTCGAAGGTTTGATGTCCCGATGAATGATTCCCCTCTGGTGTGCATATCGTATGGCGTGACATACCTGCAGGAAAAGATTCAGACGGTCCTCAATGCTTAACTTATAATGGTCGCAGTGTTCGGTTATCGACAAACCCTTTACATATTCCATCACAAAGTACGGCCGGCCGTTTTCAGTCGCTCCTGCATCATGGACATGGGCAATATTCGGATGCTCCAAAAGGGCAAGTGTCTGCCGTTCTGCCTCGAAGCGGGCGATGACCCGTGCCGAATCCATGCCGGGCTTGATAACTTTAAGGGCCACCCGGCGTTTGATCGGCTGTGACTGCTCGGCAAGATAAACGATCCCCATACCACCCTCACCCAGGATACTCATGATTTTGTAGCGACCGATGAAACTGCCCATATTTTTATCCGCTGTCAGGCCGGCAGGTTCGGACTGCATTTCCTGACATATCTTCTGAGCGTCGCAGAACAATTGCTTCAGTTCGGGCGGTATCCATTTTTTATCAAGTAGTTCGGCAAAAGATTCGTATGAACAATCGTCGATCTTCATGCTGTGAAACACAAGCAGGTTCGCAGCGGCTGCATAATATATCATAAAAACAACTGCAAGCTCAGCTTCACTATCGACAGATAAGGAAAGTTTCTTAGCTTGTTTAACAATGGCCTGTAGAGCAACAATATCCGACTGAGGATCTAACAACACCCGAATGAGTGACTTATCGCCGAGCAGAAAGGAATCCTCGTAGAACGAACTACTGAGTCGCTCCTGCAGAATATCCGCTACAGCCTGGTCGTCCGATGTACTATCCCAGGTGTTACCTTTGTTCGTGCCCACAGACAAAATCCGACGTATTTGTTCGCATTCCAAGCCATATATCGATTTCTTGTCCATGTCCTGCTATCCCGCGCGTTTTGCAGAGAGAAACTGCACTATTTCGTCCAATTCGTCGCCGACCTGGCGATCCGAAATCACCGATTTGCGGAGTTGCCGCTTCAGGGCCGCCTGAAATCTTCTCTTGACGGTAATAATCATATTGGAAGCTTTGATTCCATCTTCGATATCGTACTTGTCACAGATTTCCTTCATGGTCGGAGCGGCGGCATTTTCTATCATAGGTTGCAAAACGCGGTCGTTGAATATGTTCCAGTGGAGCGTTTTGTCCTCTAGGCAACATTTGGTCCGGATTTCTTCAAGGACCTGTTCGAGTAATGCAGATATCCACGCATAATTGAAGGAATCTTCCGGATCCAGTTCCGCGACCGGCTCAGGCAAATCGAGCGAAGCTATCCGGTCAAATGAAACGAGCTTGTTTTTTGGAATCCGTTTTTGTGCCGCTTGTTCGTCTGACATGTCAATGACATACCGGTTTAGCGCCACCAGCAGGAACGACCGGAACCGCCCTTTTGTTTGCTCCGCTTTTTCTATCAATTTTCGGCCCAGCACGACTTCCTGGAAAAATCCCTGCGTCAGGTCCTTTGCCTGTTCGTTGCCGTAACCGCGTCGCCGCAAGTAGCAATAGACCGGTTTCCAATAAGTTTCAATCAGCAGACCGATTAAGGCACGATTCTTATCATCCCCGCTTAAACCGACATTCTCGATAACAGACCAATGGGTGGTCAGAAATTCATCTCTTACCCCACCCATGTCGGTATAATCATCGAATCTCATGGTTTGTGTGCCTCTTTTCTGCGGCTATCGGGCATCCTCCAAGCCCCTTACAATCATCATTCCAGCAATCTTAGAAGAAGATTCATAAGCCTTATTCACAACAAAAGTTGCCATAATATTATAAAGAAAAAACACTCTTTTTTCAATAAATTTTGCAACTCGCGCAATATCGGCAGTATTTACCGTATTTAATTTTAGAAGCCAGATCATTGTGCTCATCTCAGCGTCTCAATGACCAATTGTAACCGTACTTGTATTAGGAGATAAATCTATGTCGCAATAAAGCTAATCGATTCAGTTTGTGCCTTGTATCACCGAGCCTCTCAAGTAAATCTGAAATAGGAAGTAACAAAAATGAATGTAACTCCAATCGTTTTGAAATCACATTAACCCAATGAAGGAGGTACAGAATCATGTTTAAAAAGAAAAAAATTTGGATAGTAACCTTAACACTCGCAGTTGCGATGCCAGTGTACTTAGCAGCAGGCGAAACAAAAAATCTCGTCGAGAACGGCAGTTTTGAGACCTATTCTAAGGATCCCAGCACCTGGACCTTTCCGGGTCGTGTTGACTTAAATCTGGAAGTTGGCAATACCAAAATCGCCAATTGGACTGTCATCAACGGCATGATTGATTATTTCGGATTATGCCCTTTAGATCCGCCTAATTTCTGGTATGCTGCAGATGGTAATTACAGCATCGAGTTGGCAGCCAGTCCCAGCGCCGGCGGTGTCAGCCAGACTTTCGACACTGTCGCCGGCGAAACATATAGAATTCAATTCTACATGTCCGGCAGTCCAATGACTGGCTGGTCGGGCGAGGATCAGCCCAACAAGACTTTGCGGGTCCAAGCAGCGGATCAGTCCGAAGATTTTACCTTCGATGTGGCCGCCGAAAAAAACAGCTACACAGACATGAAGTGGAAATTGTGTACATTTTTCTTCGTTGCGAATTCGGACATAACAACACTGGAAATCTTCAGCACAATGGAGCCAGTGCATATTGGCCCCGTCATTGACAATGTCACGGTGGAAAATGTGTCGGATTGGTCACCTACAGGGACCTACATGGGTACGAATGAACCCTGGGGAGAAGAGATTCTTATGACCGTGACCACTCTGGACCGAGATAACCAGAGGTTTTCAATCGTTTCGGATGGTATAAACACTACCAATAAATCTCGCTACCTGGCTCGGGGGGAACTGGTCCGAACGGGACCGGATTCATTTGACGGAACTCAGATGTGCTATATGATAGATGAGAACTATGTACTTACCACAAAAGTTGTTGTCAGCGGCACTATTGTACAGACGTCTGCCGATAGCCTCGAAGCCGCCTGGGTTGCGTCGGTGTACGGCGGTGACCAGGATCCCTTCGCTGAAGGGGCTATGCCGGTTGTGTCTTTTCCGGCGACGGCGTTTTACCAACGTGTACCGATTGTTCCCCCTATACAGCCGGCGGCGCCTTAAAAGTTGTTGCCGTAACAAAAATAAATATTCGGTGATACAGGCCGCCTGTGAAGGGTAGCTTGTATAGAAGATCGGCAGGGCTGTGAGCAAAATGCTCACAGCCCTAATTTTTTAGACCAGTTCATTGATAGCTTTGTTTAGATGCGTATAATATTGTTTCGGTATTGTTAACGCATCGAACACTAGTTTTAAACGGAGAGATTAATATGTCTGAGCATGCAAATAAAACACCGGTGGTTATCGTATACATCATACTTTTAGTATTGGTCAGTACGACTTTTAACACTGCAACCGTACAAGCTGAGCCAATTAAACTGCACCCGGAGAATCCGCATTATTTTCTGTGGCAAGGCAAGCCGACGATCTTGATAACATCCGGCGAACATTACGGGGCCGTGCTTAATCGGGATTTCGATTACAAAAAATATTTCAAGACGCTCGAATCGCTGGGCTTTAATCTGACTCGTAGTTTCAGCGGCGCTTACTGCGAGCCTGTCGGGGCGTTCAAGATCACAAATAATACGCTGGCTCCGGCAAAGAACCGCTTGATATGCCCCTGGGCACGGAGCGAGAAGCCGGGCTATGCCAACGGCGGCAACAAGTTTGACCTGACTAAGTGGGATCCGGCCTATTTCAAACGCCTGAGAGACTTCGTCAGCGAAGCAGGCAAACGCGGCGTCGTGGTTGAATTGGTGCTGTTCTGCCCTTTCTATGAAGATAGTATGTGGCAACTTAGTCCGATGAACGCCGCCAATAACATCAACGGCATCGGCAAGATGAAACGCACCGAGGTTTATACGCTCAAACATCCCAGGCTGCTGGCCGTGCAGGATGCGATGGTGCAGAGAATAGTCGCGGAGCTAAAGGATTTCGATAACCTTTATTACGAAATCTGCAACGAGCCGTACTTCGGCGGCGTCACGCTCGAATGGCAGGCTCATATCGCCGATACCATTGCTGATACCGAGGCCGATTACAAAGCTAAGCATCTAATAGCACAGAATATCGCCAATAAATATCAGAAGATTACCGATCCCAATCCGCGAGTGTCGATTTTCAACTTCCATTACGCCAAGCCGCCCGATACCGTGACCGACAACTACGGCCTGAACCGGGCAATCGGCGACGATGAGACGGGCTTTGCCGGCAGCGGGCCGAAGCCTTACCGGATTGAAGGCTGGGATTTCATTATTGCCGGCGGTGCTGTATATGATAATCTCGATTACTCGTTTACCGTCGGCCACGAAGACGGCACGGCAAAAATCAACGCCCCCGGCGGAGGCGGAGCGGTCCTGCACAAACAATTAGGAATTTTAAGCAACTTTATAAACAGCTTCGATTTCATTAAAATGAAACCGGACAATTCTATTATCAAGGGCGGCATACCTGAAAAAGCAACCGCCCGTGCACTTGTGGAGAACGGCCGAGCCTATGCCATTTATATCAACGGCGGCAACGAGGCGCAGTTACAGGTAGAGCTGCCGAAAGGCAAATACGCCGCCGATTGGATAAATACAAAAACCGGCAAATCTGACAAAAAAGAATCCTTCGACCACCCCGGCGGCAATCGAGCATTGAAATCCCCACAGTACCAGGATGATATCGCTCTTCAGATAATAAGATCGGATTAATATCGCCGTCCGACTTCCAGGGCCTGAGCTACGAATACTCCCCCACTGTAGTTGACGTATAAGCTGACAGAAAAGCTCGCAAACTATAAAATCGTTGATGTTATTGTGCTAAGAATGTATACTTCTGTGATATGGATAAAGTGATAGATTCTTATTCTGAATGAAACAGTAATAGCAAAAAATGGAGGTTTTCATTGTGCTGCTACGTAAGGCTATATTTCCGATTGTGTTTACGAGCATGATTCTGTGCAATTCGAATGCTCAGCAGGCAGATTCTGATGATATCTCAGAATATTATGGATTCGAGGAAATAGAAATCATCAAAATGGACTGGGGAATTCAAGACCTGGAAGTGGCCGATTTTAATGGTGACGGCCTAAAAGACATTGCCCTGACCAATAACAGAAGGGCCAGAATCGAGTTGTTGATACAAAAAGAAGAAATCGGGCCGGGCGAAAAGGACGTTGCGATTGATCCTAATGACATAGACGTTAATGCAATCAATCCCCCTACCCGGTTCGAGCAGCAAAGCATCGCCGTCTCCCAGAAGCTGTTTAGCCTGGTCTGCGGGGATTTGAACTCAGATGGACGGACGGATCTGGCTTTTTATGGTGAACCAAAGGCTCTGTATGTGTTGCTGCAAAAGGCTGATGGTGCTAAAACGGACAAGCCGACATCGACAAGCTGGCCGACAAGGAAGAAGATCAATATCGATGACGGCCTGCCGACTTCCAATGCATTGGTTTGTGCCGACTTGAGTAATGATGGAGCTGTCGATTTGGCCCTGGCCGGCCGCGATAGCATTTACATAATCGTCCAGGCAGAGGACGGCTCTTTAAACGAGCCGGTAAAATATCCCACTTCCGCACAAACCCTCGGTGTCGAAATTGGCGATCTAAATGGCGATCATATCAACGACCTTATCCTTATCACAAACGATATGGAAAAGCCGCTGCATGTTCGATTCGGGCTTAAGACCGGACAGTTAGGGCCGCAGTTGCAATTTGATACGGAAAGGCCGTTCGCACTAATGCTGCATAATATAGACGGGGCTAACGGGGATGAAGTACTGACAGTTGACAGTCTGAGTGGACGGCTAATCTGTTATCAACTTGCCGTTGAAAACCGGAAGGATGCCGACTGGCCCATTTTGTTTTATCCTCTTGCTTCAGGGCAGGAAGATACCAAGCGCGATTTGGTGCTTGGCGATTTCGACGGCGACGGCCTGACTGATGTTGCGATAAGCGACCCCGGCGCAGCCGAGCTGATTCTTTACAAGCAGAAGGCGGGATTCGGATTGGCCGAGCCTGTCAGATTTCCCGCTTTTGCTGATATTTCGAGTTTGTCCGCCGTCGATATCGACGCCGATAAGAAAACAGAATTGGGCGTCTTGAGCCTAAAGGAAAAGGCCATTGGCCTCAGTGAATTCGAAGACAACAGGTTGTCGTTCCCAAAGCCCATCGACGTGACAGGTGAACCGGTAGCTATGGAGCTGGCCGACATCGACAGTGACGGCAGTATCGATTGCCTTTACGTATCCAGGAGTGAAGATGACCTTAGAACTCTCAGGGCGGTTTATAATCTCGCTGCACCCGAAAAAGCCGGTAGAGATAGACTTGCATTAGAACTCAAAAAACTCTCAGCCAATCCGGATGGCATGAAAGTGCTTGATGTCGACCAAGACGGATTGCTGGATGTCCTGATATTTGTCAGCTACGAGCCGCCCATATTGGTTCAGCAGGTAGAAAAGAATAAATTCGTAGTCATTGACTCACCAAAAGCACAAAGCAGTTTGATTAAAGATGCGAGCCCGCGATCAATTTCCGTAGCCAACGTGAACGGCAAGACAGGCGATGAGCTGCTGATAGCACAGAATAATTTCGCGAGAAGCCTTGTATTTTCAGATGGACAGACCTGGAATGTGGTTGACCAGTATAATGCCAAGAGCACGGAGAATCAAATATTGGCTGTTGCTGCTTTCGATATTGACGCCGGGATTCCGGTGGACAGGCCCTCAATTTTGCTGCTGGATGGACAAAAGGGCCAGCTCCAGATACTCAAAGCCGGCAATGACAAGACCTACCGGGTCGAAAAGGTGCTGGATGTCGGAAGCTTCAACAGTGTGGCACATCTGAAAATGCTTTTTGCCCCGTTTACGGGCGGCGATGTTGAAAGCCTGCTGCTGTTCGACAGCAAGAAATTCGCGATTGTCACACCGCCAACCAACAGGAAGTATGCCCAGAATCTGGAGCAACAATTCGGTTACGAAACAAAAATTAAAGACGGGATATACGGCAACCTCGCAGCGGGAGATATAAACAGCGACGGCCGGACCGATATTATCATGGTCGAGTACGGACGCAGCCATATCGAGATACTTGCGCTCGATGCCGACGAAAAGCCTGTGCCCGCGATGCGTTTTAAGATCTTTGAGGAAAAAAGCTACCGCGACAGCAAACCTCGCCCCAAGGCCAGCGCTGAGCCGCGAGAACTGACAGTCGCCGACGTAACCGGTGATGGCAAAGATGACTTAGTCACAATTATACACGACCGTATTATTATCTATCCACAAGATTAGGTTTGCAGCAAGTAGCATTTGTTGATGTGAGCCCAATAATCCTCGTGAAGCTTTTTTCATGTAACACAAAATGGTTAGTAATGAAAATAAGGTATTTGTTGCGCTGAGCGGCGGAGTGGACAGTTCAACTGCTACGGCGATATTGCAGCAGGATGGTTTTGACTGCGAGGGTGTGTTCATGATTACTAACGAAAGCGCCCACCACGCGCAGGCAGAGGCCGAAATGGTTGCCGGCCAGCTGGGCATAAAACTTCATGTGCTGGATCTTCGCAAGGATTTTGAGCAAATTCTCGATTATTTTTACACCGAGTACAAAAAAGGCCGGACGCCCAATCCGTGCGTCTTTTGCAACAGGCTTATCAAATTCGGAAAATTGTGGGAATATGCGCAAAATCATGGTGCCCATTTTCTCGCTACCGGACACTATGCGAGAATTCTCAATCAGAGCAACGATGTCGGCCTGTATGAAGCCGCTAATACTTCGAAAGACCAATCCTATGTGTTGGCGATGATTCGGAAGGAAATGTTGCCGAACATCGTTCTGCCAATGGGAGATTATTCCAAGGACCAGACACGCCGGATGGCGGCAAAATTCGGTTTACACACTGCTCAAAGCTCCGAATCGCAGGAAATATGTTTTATCCCGGACGATGATTACGTTGCTGTGCTCGAGCAGCGGTGCCCCGAGCTTGTTCGCAGGGGTAATATTGTCGATAGCAACGGCAAGGTTCTCGGCGAGCATAACGGCGTGCACAGGTTTACTATCGGACAGCGGCGGGGCCTGCGGGTCGCAATGGGCAAGCCATATTACGTCACGAAAATTGACGCCGAAAGCAATACGGTTACCCTCGGCCCAAAAGAAGAGGTTATGCAAAATAAACTTCGAGCGACCGGTCTGAATTGGCTTATTGATGAGCCGATCTTGCCTTTTCGGGCAAAAGTGAAGATTCGCTACAACAGTAAAGGTGCTCCTGCGACCGTTATTCTGCAGGAAAATCACGTTATGGTTGAATTTGATGAGCCTGTATCAGCCATAACGCCGGGCCAGTTAGCCGCTTTTTATATTCAGGAGGGAAAAAACAACAGGCTTATTGGCGGCGGATGGATTGACAGATGGCCGGATATCGGTTAATATTATCATGACAGCGACTCAGGATTTAGAAAAATGCAGACACACGATGATATTCTGGAGTTAGTGCGGCAAAAAGGTGCTGAGGCGGCTCGAAAAATGCTGCGAGGATTGATTGTGCAGCCCGGCGCTATCGGCGATTGCATATTAACACTGCCTTTAGCCGCTTATATGAAAGAATCGCTGAGTTTGGGTGGTGTCGATATTCTCGGGCACACCGAATACACCGGCTTTTTGCCGGGCAGATCTTGTGTCGACAGCGTTCGTTCTATAGATTCCATCGATATACATCGATTGTTTGCCGAAACAACAAAATTTGTTCTTAAAGACCAGGATCCTCTGATAAACGCTTTTCGCGACTACGGCTGGATTGTTACGTTTCTGGGCGGGCCGAACAGCAACTTCGAAGAAAATCTGATTTTTACCGCTAATTGCAGCCATAGCGCGGAAGTCATAACACTGTCCATGAAACCACCAAAAAGTTTTTCCAAGCATTTAGCGGACTTTTACATCCGGCAATTTATCGAACAAAGCGGCTTTTCTTTACAGCAGCGACCGATTAAAACCGGCGACCGTTTAATAAAAGCAACCGAAGCTGATATAAACACAGGCAAAGAGCTTCTGAGAGAAATAGGTCTTGGCTTCGGTGAGAAGCTGAAGGTAATTCAGCCGGGCAGCGGCGGGACAAAAAAATGCTGGCACCTGGATAACTTCCTGGCTGTGGCCAAAGAGCTTGACTCGAGAGGAGTCGAAATCATCTTTCTATTAGGGCCCGCGGAGATGGAAAGATATAGCGATGAAACGATTAAAAAGATCAGCAGCGTTGGGAAATGCTTGACGGATTTGTCTTTGACACAGGTGTTGGGGCTCTTAAGTTGTGTGGATGGATTTATCGGTAATGACAGCGGGATTACACATCTGGCGGCAGCACTCGGCGTCAGAACGTACAGTATTTATGGCCCGACTAATCCGGAAGTGTATAAATCTATAGGGCCGGATGTAACAGTATTTGCCAGCAAATTAGCATCTTTTGCCAAGAAGCCCTCGATGAGGTCACAGCGAAAGTTCTTAGAGGTCGTAACAGCATAATCTTTATAGGGAATTAGCTTAATATTCGAGAAGAAGTTGTACTGCACATAAAATATTTTTCATGGGGTGTTCGTATGCAAGAAAGAACATTGGGTGAATTAGCTGAATATGTGGGCGGACGGGTCTGCGGCGATCCTAAGGTAATTATCAAGTCTGCCTCTACGCTTGGACGAGCTGATAAAGGTGATATTAGCTTTTTAACAAATCGCAAATATCAAAAACAATTAAGGACTACCAAGGCAAGTGCAGTAATAGTAGGAAAAGAAACACCCGCTGCCTCAGTCCCTCTTTTGATAGCCGATGACCCTTATTATGCTTTTATGCAGATAATGGTGCTCCTGCATGGGCATCGTAAGCATAAAAAAACAGGCGTCAGTCCGAAGGCTTCAATTTCCGATAGCGCGAAAATTGGCATGGACTGCCATATTCATGATTTCGTAACAATAGCCGATGATGCGAGAATCAAGGACGGCTGTATAATTTATCCCAATGTATACATTGGGCAAGATGTGCAAGTAGGCAATGACAGTATAATATACCCTAACGTCACTGTTTACGATGGTTGTAAGATCGGTAATCGGGTAATTATAAATGCAAATTCCACTATCGGCGAAGACGGCTTCAGTTATGCCACATATAAGGGCATACATCACAAGATTCCACAGACAGGCATTGTCATTTTAGAAGATGACGTTGAAATCGGTGCCGGCTGCGGGATCGAACGAGGAACACTTAATGATACTGTTATAGGCCAGGGCAGCAAGTTAGGTGACATGGTTACAGTAGGTCATGGAACCAGAATTGGTTCGCATTGTTTGCTCGTGGCGCAGGTGGGGATTGCCGGCTCGACTAACATCGGCCATCATTGTACAATCGGCGGGCAGGTTGGTATTGTGGGGCACATAAATATCGGAAACAACGTCACGATTGCAGCACAGGCAGGTGTCATTAACAACATTCCGGACAACAAAGTCGTCCTGGGAGCACCTGCTATCGACGCAAACATGGGCAGGCGAGCTTACAGCATGATACAATACCTGCCTGACATGCGGCAGAATATTCGGGAGCTACAGAGCCATTTTAAACAGATCTCTTCATCTATTGAGACTGATTTCGACGAGCCGGCTGAACAGAATGGCGACTCTTAACTCATATCAAATTTCGAACAGGGTATTTGTTTGAACAAAACAGAAGATGCGAAATACGAATCCCAGGATGTACTTGGTTTAATTGCCGGAGGGGGCAGACTACCGTTTCTTGTGGCAAACGGTGCTAAGCGGGCGGGATTAAGAGTAATTTGTGTTGGATTGGCCGAATCGGCAGACAGTAATCTGGCCGACGAAGTTGATGCATTCTACAGAGTGGCTGTTGCTCGACCGGGCGGATGGATACGAAGATTGAGAAAACATCGCGTAACCAGAACGATTATGGTTGGGCGAGTTTCCAAAGAACGACTTTTCACGCCGTGGCGAATAATGCAATATTTACCCGATTGGCGGGCATTCAGAATATATTACTGGCGGCTTCGCGGGAAAAACACGCAACCGGACTCGTTACTACGTGCCGTGGCCGATGAGCTGGCCAGTGGAGGAATAGTACTGGAGAATTCAATAATGTATTGTAAGGAACATCTCGCAAAACCCGGTGTCATGACGGGCAAAGAGGTACCTGTGTCGATCGAAGGCGATATCGAGTTTGGCTGGCAGAAAGTCAAAAAGATCGGGGAGCTTGACATAGGACAGGCGATTGCCGTGAAGGAAAAAGAAGTTATTGCCGTCGAGGCAATAGAAGGAACTGCAGCAATGATCGAAAGGGCCGGCCGGCTTTGCAGGTCGGGTGGCTGGACATTGATCAAGGTTTCCAAACCTCAACAGGACATGCGATTTGACGTACCCTGTGTTGGGCCTGATACTATAAGAAGCTTAGCTAAGAACGGGGGCAAATATCTGGTTGTCGAGGCGGAAAAAACGATTATTATTGACAAACCCGAAACTATTGAGCTTGCCAAAAAGTTAGGAATAACTATTCTTGGGCGGTGACGTACTTTAATTTCAATAAGCAGTTCGTATTAAAACGAAATCCTTATGGATGAATTTCCATTTCAACTCATTGTCAAACATACTTCTTTGAATAAAGGAAAAGAATCCCTGTTGTGTACGAACCTTTTTCGTATTGTTCCTGGCAGGCGAGCAACATATGATGCCAGGTGGAACGATAAAAGTGTAGTAGCAAAAGTATTCTCACACAAAATCCATGCAAGGCGTCATCTTGGAAAAGAGTGGCGGGGATTAATCCGGCTGCAGAAGCTGGGATTGAGTTCGCCCAAACCCTTGTTTAACGGAAAAACAGAAGATGGGCAATGGATTGTCGTGCTGGAGAAGATTGCCGAATCAGCAACAATTCTGGATATTCTCAACGAAAATTCCGATGAGCAAAAGAAAATGGATTTGTCGATTCGTGTTTACAGGGAATTAGCGAATCAACACAGCAAAGGAATTTTGCAGAAAGACTTACATCTGGGGAATTTCCTGCTGGCAGGCGATAGGATATATGCTCTTGATCCCGGCAAGATGCGATTTTACAGGCACGAAATACCAAGGAAAAAGAGCATTTCTCAGTTAGCCCTGCTTCTGTGCTGTCTGCCAACCAGCGATATTACAACAACAAGAGTAATCTGTAGGGAATATTTCAAGGCCCGCGACTGGCATTTTGAAAAATCAGATGAGGCGTTGCTGCAAAAACAAATGGATGCATACAGGAAAAGAGGTATCAGGCGAGCCTTGAAAAAATCACTGCGAACGAGCGGAAAATACTTGAAAATAACCAACAAGACATGCTCTGCCGTATTCGATAGAGGTTTTTGCCACGAAGCAGAGCAGCTTGATTTTGTTGGAAAATTAGATGCCCTTATGGATGGCGGTGAAATCCTTAAAGACGGCAACACCTGTTATGTGTCCCGTTTAAGCTTCAACGGCAAAGACGTAGTTGTTAAACGTTATAATAATAAAGGCTTTTTACATTCACTCCGCCATACCATAAAGGGGTCCCGTGCCAGGAGAGGGTGGCTGCATGGACATCGGCTTGGGATGCTGAATATTGCTACGCCGAAGCCCCTTGCCTATATCGAGCAGCACAAAGGATTGCTGGTAGAGAAATCTTATCTGGTAACACAATACGTTGAGGGGCAGAGACTTTATGACTTTCTGCGGGACGACAATGTCGCCAATGAACAACGGACGGAAGTTCTGCAAACGATTAAAACTATGCTCGAAAAGCTGGCGGAATATCGAATAACACATGGTGACTTAAAACACACAAATATTCTGATTACGGAAACCGGCCCGGTACTTACAGATCTCGATGGAATGAAAGTGCATAGAACGAGATTATTATTCAGACATAAACAGGCAAAAGACATCAAGCGTTTTATAAGGGGAACAGATATCTCGGCAATGATGGACAATCATAACCAGTTCAAAATATAAAATATGGTGAACTATTCCAAATAGTTTCTCGACGGCTTTGAAAAGGTGTGAATGGATAATTGGAAGATATTTATCTATAGAAACTTATCCACGCTTTATGTTCGGAATTTGTTTGCAGATAATGATTTCTTCTGCCTAAAATCAGAGATGATTTATCGGGATTCCGTCATACAATTATATAAATGTATTTGAATGCAATGTTAAGAAGGACCAAGCGTGAAAATAACTATTCTAAAAAAAATCAAAAATCGATTGAAAGAGAAAAGGAAATATAAGAGACGACTTGCCAGATTGGAACAATGCGGCAACTTCCAAGTGACGGAAGTCGACGGTGTCAAGGTTGCCCGTGGCAATGGTCTTAACCTTGGGTATATTTTCGACGGCGACGGGATCCTGATCATGGAAGAGATCTTCAAGAACGACGAATATAATTTTGACGCTGGTTGTCCATCTGTAGTAATCGATATAGGTATGAATATAGGACTGGCCTCTTTATACTTTGCCGCAAAAGACGACGTTGTAGATGTTTACGGATTCGAGCCTTTTAAGCCGACATTCGAGCGAGCGATGTTCAATTTTAAAATCAATGAAGAGTATGCCAGCAAAATCCATCCACACAACTACGGTCTTGGTGACAGGGATAAAGAGCTTACTCTTGATTATAACTCAAATACACCCGGGCGGATGAGTACTGTAAAATCGATCGATGATATACTGCATTCCACCAGGTATACAACACCAGAGAGGGTACAAATTAAGAACGCCGCAGCAGACATACGCCACATTATCGATATGCATAAGGATAAGAAAATCATCATCAAGTGCGATGCAGAGGGCTCTGAAAAAGAGATTTTTGAGAGCCTGGACTTAAAAGGTATATTAACAAATATCGATATTTTAATGCTCGAATATCACTTTTCATACGACATACCCCTACAGGACATACTCAAACGAAACGGCTTCGTTTTCTTCAAGCAGAGAACCGTCACAATACAAACGGGCGATTTTGGGATCATACGGGCAGTCAGGAAATAATATCATAATAAAACTCAGCAAGCAGTACATAATTCGGCAAATGCATCATTTGCATCAATCGTATCACAAAATCCCCATTAAAATCATTAATTCATTCTCATCCGGTGTCGGAATGATTTTATAAAATACTCGCAAGCGATCTGTAATTTTCTTTCCTTGAGCGCAGCGACTGCTATTTGATATTCTTTTCTGCTCAACCGGCACATAGCGATTTTCTTTGGTACGATGTTGTCGCCGCCTTTTTCATAGTAGAAACGCTCAAGAACCTTCAATTCGAGGATGCGTTTATCAATCGAAAGGGCGGAAAGATTTGCTGTGTGACGGCGTCTTTTAAATGTAGGTTCCATCAACGCTATAAACTTATATATTAGTGACAACCGAAGCCATAAGTCATAATCAGAACAGACCGGAAGGGAAGTATCGAACCCCCCCGCCGTTTCCAGCACTTTTTTGGGAAACATCGAGCCACATGAGTAAACGAAAATATTCTGAAAAAGATATTTTGTTATATAGCCGCTGTATTGTCTGTTTTTGTATCTGCCATAGATTTGCCCGTTTTCGTCTATTCGTATATATGGGCCATAGACTATGGCTTCTCCATCCTCTGCTTCCATAACACTTATCATCCTTTCGACAGCATCATGTATGAGAAGGTCGTCGGAATCTACAAAAGTGATAAATTCGCCTTGTGCAAGTTCTATTAATTTATTCCTAGCTGCGGCGTCACCACTGTTTTCCTGACGGTAATACCGGATATCCAGGTCGAGGCCTTTGAGCATATCGGCCGTACCATCCGTGGAACCGTCATCCACTACTACAACCTCATAATCTTTATACGTCTGAGCGAACACGCTATCAATGGTTTCTCTAAGGTAATCTTTTCGATTGTATGTAGGAATGCAGATGCTGACTTTGGGAGCCATGTACAGCCTTCTTGACTTACGATTTTTGCTACATCCAGGGAGCCTTGTAAGTTCCTGTTTCTATAACATCCATTATGTATTTTGCCATTTTTGTACAATTGAATTCACTGTGGGCTCGTTTCATCCCCGCGTCGGCGATTTTAATCCTCTCGTCTTCATGAGCAAGATACCAGTCTGCTAAATCGAAAAATTCTTCTACGGAATCAAAGTACCTCAGATGCACGCCATCCTGAAAGAGTCTTTCCGAACCGGGAACTCTCTTTGCCAGAACAAAAGTGCCACAAGAAAGGTAGTACGTGAAGCGGTCGGAGTGATAAAGTTCGATATCATTAATTGCGTTTATGCTTAATCCAATGCGGGACCCGCTTATTGCATACAGGTAATCAATACCTCCTATTGCCGGCCTGCCGTAACAGTTATAAAGGGTACAGTTTTTCATGCCGGCAAGCCGACTGAGGATTTGATACCTTGTATCTTCTGTCGGATAGCGTTTATGTTTGTACCAGGTTTTTCCGGTGAATAAAATATCACTTTTCCATTCTGGTTCGACATCGTATCGATACTCTATATCCGGATCGCACATATTTGGCAAAAACACGCAGTGAACGCCGGCTTCTCTATAAGCATCGAGCCCTTTACCTTCAAAAGTAGTAAGTACAAGGTCAAGCTCCTTGGCTGCTGCTACCCGGCCTTTATGCAATTCAGGCCACAGATCACAATCATAGCCGATATAGAAAGCATCCGCAGCAACCTGACGTATTGACTTGATTGTATCTGCGTTAAGATAATTAGCAAAATTTACAAAAACTATATCCGGATTATAATTTTTTACCTGCTTAACCAGCAACTCGTCTACATGAGGTTTGCACCACTTTCTGCTAACAAGCTTGCTTACAATCGGGTTCGTTTGCCAAAACGCTGTGTTATAACTGAATACCTGCGTATCATGACCAATACGAATAAGGCCCTTTACTTTTTTGCGAAGTCCTTCCAATAAAAGCTTATCGGTGAAATTCCGTGTATCATTAATTAGGAATATTCGCTTTGCTCTCGGCATCAATTTCTCCTACGCTGGTATCGCCGGGTTAAACAAAATGTCTCTCTTGCTGGTAAACTTTTCATAATAATCCCGTTCGTATATCATGACAAAGTTGAATTCTCTGACTTTCAACTCAATATTTTTATGCCGTCAGGTAAATTGTCTAGGGACACTCCTGAGAATTATTCTCTCAAAAGAATGTTTTTCGATATTATTATCGATTCAAATACATAGAGTCATAATATTTCTGGTAATCACCTGAGACAACATTGCCAAGCCAATCGGAGTTTTGAAGATACCATTCAATAGTATTATTTATCCCTTCTTCAAAACTTACAGATGGCTGCCAATGAAGCGTGTTAATAATTTTGCTTGCATCGATGGCGTATCGCCTGTCATGTCCAGGCCTGTCGGTTACGTGCTTTATCAGTGATTTAGGCTTGCCCAGGCGGTTGAGTATCAGATCGATGACTTCAAGATTCGCTTTCTCGTTGCAGCCGCCGATGTTGTAAATCTCACCCGGGGGCGCTTTTTGCAACACCTGCCAGATCGCCGTGCAATGATCATATACATATAACCAGTCCCGCACATACAATCCATCGCCATAGACCGGCAGCTCCTTATCGTTTATTGCATTGTTAATCATCAGGGGAATCAGTTTCTCAGGGAACTGGTATGGGCCGTAGTTGTTCGAACACCGGGTGATGTTGTATTTCAGGCCCCACGTATGCCCGAACGCCCTGACGAGATGGTCTGCCGCGGCCTTGCTCGCCGAGTACGGAGAATTCGGGCTAAGCGGAGTCTGCTCCGTGAATTTCCCTTCCGGGCCGAGAGCACCGTATACTTCATCGGTAGAGATTTGGATGAATCGTTCCAGCTTTCTGTCGCGGGCGGCTCCAAGCAGGGTGAGTGTGCCGGTAACATTGGCTTCGATGAAGACTTTCGGCTCGGTGATCGAACGGTCCACGTGGCTCTCGGCGGCAAAATTGATTATCGCCTCGATCTTGTGTTCGTCGATTATTTTTTCTATAAGTGCGCTGTCACAAATATTACCTTTGATGAATTTGTGATTTCCATGCTCTAAGAACTCGGCAAGGTTTTCAAGGTTGCCTGCGTAGGTGAGCTTGTCGAGATTGACAACAAAGCAATCGGTGTGCTCGCTGAGCACCATTCGCACAAAATTGCTGCCTATAAATCCTGCACCACCTGTTACCAGAATTCTTTTCATAACTGCCTTAAAAAAATTTCCAACGGAGCCTGCCAATGTTTGATCGGCTCATCGAGTAAAACCAGTATTCTACTGCAATCGAAACGACTATTCAAGGGTCTTGTCGCCGGGCTCGAAAAATCGCCCGTTTTACAGGGCTGCAGATTGACATCCATCGAAAGTTTATCCAATATAAACTCCGCCATGCCGTATCGGCTAACATAACCTGCACTTGCAAAATGATATATGCCTTCAGGCTTTTTTCGCAGCAATTCGCAAATGGCCTTGGCTGCTTCGATTGTTGCTGTCGGTGAACCTGTCTGGTCGTCAACGACCTTCAGCGTATTTTGTGATTTTGCACGCTGGATAAGCTTTTTTGCGAAATTATTGCCTGCTGAGCCGTAAGTCCACTGAACACGAACGATGCAATATTTACAACCGCTTTTAGCCAGTAGTTGCTCTCCTGCCAGTTTGGTTTTACCATAGGTGTTTATCGGATTGGGATGGTCGGTCTCCTTATAGGGTTTATCGCTGCATCCGTCAAAAACGAAGTCTGTACTGATATGAAGGACCCATTTACCGGCTTTGCGAGCGAAAGCACCGAGCCGCCCTACTGCCCCGGCATTTATCTTGTATGCCAACTCAGCCTGGCTTTCGGCTCCGTCAACATTTGTATATGCGGCACAATTTACGATGATTTCAGCATCGGCAACAACCTGTTGCAATTGATTGCTGTTGGTAATATCAAATTCCGGCAGATCGTATACCCTCGGTTCCAATCCCTGCTGACGGCAGATCTGGACAAAATCGGAACCAAGCATTCCCCTACCACCCAAAACAGCAATTCTGGTGTCCTCGACTGTCATTAGATTCTCCCGAATTGCGGCAGATTTTCAGGCTGAAGCTCTTTGAGTCTGAGATTGGCCTTATCTTTGGTAGATAGTAACGGTTGCTCTATAGGCCACTCGATTCCAATGTCCGGATCGTTCCAGATTATGCCGTGTTCGGTCGCTGGATTGTAGAAATCAGTACACTTATAAGAAAAAATTGCAGTCTCGCTCGTTACACAGTATCCGTGAGCGAAACCAAGCGGTGCATATATTTGCCTGTGGTTTGACTCGGAAAGGACTTCGCCGACCCACTGACCATAAGTCGGAGATCCGAGACGTATATCGACGACAACGTCCAGGACCTCGCCTGACAAGACCTGAATCAGCTTACCTTGTGATTGAGGGTACTGGAAATGCAGCCCTCGCAGAATTCCTTTTTTTGAGAATGAGATATTATCCTGAACAAAAAGACTGGGTATACCAACCTGTTCGTAACGCGTGCTGTTCCATGTCTCCAAAAAATACCCCCTGTCATCGGGAAATACTTTCGGCTCCAATATGAGTACTCCGGGAATTTTTGTTTCTTTAACATTCATTTTATATCAGGTTGCCTTTTATTATCAATCCGGCGGCTCCTTTGCTACTAATTCGTTGGCTCTATTGAGTGATTCGAATGTACCGGCATCAGTCCACCAACCGTCGATAATGTCATAAGCGAGTTGATTCTTTGCTATATAAGCCTGGTTTACATGTGTAATCTCCAATTCACCCCGGCCCGACGGCCTGAGTGTTCTTATTATGTCGAAGACAGCGGCATCATAGAAATAAATACCGGTCACGGCATAATCCGACCTGGGCTGCTCGGGTTTTTCTTCGATGCCGATAATCCTGTCTCCGGACAGCTCGGCAACACCGAAACGCTGTGGATACCGTACCTGTTTGAGCAGTATCCTGGCTCCGGCTTGCTGGGCAATGAATTTCTCGGTATAGCCCTTGAGACTCGACTGGAAGATATTATCGCCGAGAATCACAGCCATCGGCCGGTCTTTTGCGAAGTTCTCCGCCAATGCCAGGGCCTGGGCTATTCCGCCGGCTTCGTCCTGTACCTTGTATGTGAATCTGCAGCCGAAATTTTTTCCGGAACCCAGCAAGCTGACCACATCGCCCATGTGCTCGACGCCGGTCACAATAAGAATTTCCTCGATACCAACGGCAGTGAGCTTTTCGATGGGGTAAAAAATCATCGGCTTTTGCCCTACCGGCAGTAAATGCTTATTCGTGACCTTTGTCAGCGGCATAAGCCGCGAGCCGGTGCCCCCGGCAAGAACTATGCCTCTCAAATCCATATTAACCTCACTATTCTCAAGTAATCGCTTTTGTTGCTCCGGTGGTGAAACCGCCATCAACCAAAATAATCTGTCCAGTAATATACGCCGAAGCATCCGACGCCAGGAAGATTACCGTGCCGTCAAGGTCGTTCGGCAGTCCCGGCCGATTTAAAGGGATTCGGCTCTTGACATTTTCTACCCACTGCTTGTTCTCGTACAGCGCCGCGTTTTGTGCTGTTTTGAACCAGCCCGGAGCCAATACATTGACGGTGATTCCGTACTTACCCCACTCGGCGGCGAGACTCCTGGTCATCATCAGCACTCCACCCCTGCTGGCCGTATAGGGAGCTATTCCCTCCATGCCGAAAACACACGTACATGAACCCATATTAATTATTCTGCCGTACTTGCGTTTTATCATCTCTTTGCCGACAGCCTGGGCACAGAAAAAATTGCCCTTGAGATTAGTTTCCAGGACGGTGTCCCAGTCCTCCCAGGAAAAATCGGCGCTCGGGCTTCGGATATTTAAGCCGGCATTGTTGACCAGAATATCAATCTTGCCGTACTCTTCGATGGCCATTCGGACCATATTTTCTATGTCGCTTTGAGATAGTACGTCCACCTGGACCGCTAACGCTTTTCTGCCGAGAGATTCGATTTCCTGTTTGAACTCGGTCAGGCTTGATAACGTCCTGCTGGTAATCACCAAATCGGCGCCTGCTTTCGCTAATGCTCTGCCGAAATACTGTCCGAGTCCCCTGCTGGCCCCGGTTACAATGGCAACTTTGCCGGAAAGATCAAACAAATCCTGCATCTTTTTATCCCTTTGTCTTATGGTTCCAAAACGATTTTCAGCAAATTTTCCTCGGCCTTGAGCAATCTATCGAAAGCATCAGGTCCTTCGGCCAGTGGCAAAACATCGCTTATCAACGGCTCAACATTAATCTTTCCCGAAGCGACAAGCTCTATACATTCACGGAATTCGCCGGAACTTGCGTACGAGCCGGTGAATGTATGCTCTTTAGCAACTAATTGCTGCAAGTCAAATTCGGCTTTCTTTTCCAGATTGCCGACGGCGACAATATATCCTCCCATTCTTGTCACCGAGACGGCGTCTGCGAAAGTCTTTGCATAGCCGACCGCTTCGAGAGTAACGTTGGCTCCTTTGCCCTCAGTTTCCTGCATAATCGCCTCGGAAAGATCCGATTTGAGCGGATTGATGAGCTTGTCAGCGCCGATCTCCTTTGCCAGGTCGAGCCGGAACTCGTTTATATCAACTGCGATAACTTTAGCGGCACCCCGCAGTTTGGCTCCCTGTAAAATGAAAAGACCGATTGTCCCAGCACCAATTACAACAACAGTATCATCGTTAGATATGGGCGCCCTGTTGGCGGCGTGTGTGCCTATTGACGCCGGCTCCAAAAGGGCCGCGCTGACGAACGACAATTCATCCGGAATTTTAGAGACAATCCACCAGGGCACGGCAACAAATTCGGCAAATGCACCGTGTCTTTTGAACGCTGGAACTGAGACACCCAGAACTTGCCTCTTGTCGCAACGATTGATAAGACCTGCCCGACAGGACTCGCATTTGTTGCAGTAAACGGTCGAATCGAAGCAGACCCTGTCGCCCTTCTTAAATCCGCTCACGTTGTTACCGAGCCTTTCGACAATACCGGCAGCTTCATGGCCCATAATCAAAGGAGGAATTCTCCTGCCGGTCCTGCCGGTAAAGCCGTGCACGTCGGAGCCGCAGATTCCACAGGCCTTAACGCGAATAAGCACATCATCATCGCCGGCCACCGGATCGGGAAAATCCGAATATTCGAATGTATATGGTTTCGTGTAAATTAAAGCCTTCAATCATATCCTCCATTGAATAAAGTCAAGATAAATTAAAAGCATATTAAAGTCGGTCTGATTTTAACTTGTGGACTGTGGTCTGTCCACTTTCTTTTGGTGATGCTCACTGGATCACTCAGCTAAAGTTACATTTCTGCCAGCTTCTCCAGGCTCGAAAATGTGAATTCTCTCAAGATCAATGTACATTTTTAATGCATTGTTGACCTGCAGAATTACGTGAGGATCTATTCCAGCGATGATTTTCTGTCCCGTGGAGTGAGTCAGATAAACATCGGTCCTGTTACCAACCGGCTCAATAACGTTGACCATTGCTGAAATGGCATTATCAGATTGTCCGTAAAATTGCTGCAGCGAGATATTCTCAGGTCTGATCCCAAGGACCATCTGCTTATCATAATAATCTCGCATTACGGTCATCAGACGCAGCGGCAGCCTGATGGCATCATTACAGATTGTAAAATATGCTGTATCATTTTTGAGTTTTATATTGCCTGTGAGGAAATTCATAGGCGGCGTGCCGAAAAAACCGGCCACGAATCTATTGATCGGCCGCTCATAGACTTCCATCGGAGCGGCCGTCTGTTGAATTTCACCGTTACGTACTACACTAATTCTGTCGCCCAGGCTCATCGCTTCAGCCTGATCATGGGTAACATATATAGTCGTCGTCTGCAATCTCTGATGCAGGCTTTTTAGTTCCGCACGGGTAGTGAGTCGCAGCCCGGCATCGAGATTGCTTAAAGGCTCATCGAATAAAAATGCCCGGGGCTCGCGGACTATGGCCCTGCCGAGAGCCACCCGCTGACACTGGCCGCCGGAAAGCCCCCTTGGTTTTCGATGCAGCAAATGCTCGATGTCCAGGAGTTTTGCTGCTTCTGTGATGCGTTTTTTTATCTCGGCCCTGGGGACCTTTCGCATCTTCAGGGCGAAGGCCATGTTTTGATAGGAGTTCATGTGAGGATATAAGGCATAGTTCTGGAAAACCATAGCCACATTGCGGTCTCTCGGAGGAACATTATTAACAAGACCGTCGCCGATATAAATATTGCCGGAAGTAGCTGTTTCCAGTCCTGCAATCATTCTTAATGTTGTGGTTTTTCCGCAGCCGCTCGGACCGACTATGACCATAAACTCGCCGTCAATGACCTCCAGATTGAAATTGGAGACTGCTGTTACATCACCGTCAAAAACCTTGGTTACATTTTCCAGAAAAATCCGAGCCATACTTTTCGTCTCAACAGTTTTCAAAAAATCTTCCGCCGGAACTGGCACTTTGCACGCCATGCAAACATTAAGCCTGTCAGGATATAGCCAACCATACAAACCAGCATTAAAATCGTTGATTCGACCACGTTCAAAGTACCCTGTCCCGGCCAATAATATCTTCCTATCTTAGCAGGCTCTTCACCGGCGGTAGCTATCATTATATTTCCCATGTGAACAAAGGGATTCGTATCTATATAGGCTTCGACCAGGTCACGAGCTTCACGAGTGAAGGGGGAGTTAATCGAGGCGATAATGGCCATTAGCAAAGGCAATATGGCCCAGATAACCGCCACCAGTGCAAAATTCATCAGAACCGCCGTGGTGGTGTGCTTAAAGCGGGAGCTGAAGTACAATCCGCTGCCGGCAAGGAAAATTGCTATCCATGTCACTAAAATTCCTGTCTGGACAATTGCAAACGGGTGTATGAAACCTATTACACTAAATGCGATAATATGCCCGAAAAGCAACAGCCATGCGGGAAAACATCGACGCAGGGCTCCGATGAACTTACCGAGCAAAATGTCATTGTCGTCCAGGGGCGTTACAAGTAATATCGGCCAGGAGCGTGATTCTATCTCGGTGGTGATACTCGTTGCCGGAAGGATGATTGTAAAGAGCATCCCAATTCCCAGGAAGATTATAGCGTATACAGTATGTACTTCTTCATCATCTAATGCATTTTCTGTGGCGCAAAGAAGGTAAGTTGCACTCAACAGCACCAGGGCAACGAAAACAAAAATAAAGGTGCAAATCTTGTGATGCCTGAACATCGGAGATCTTAGCTCTTTCCAGATAATGGGAGGACCGACAATGCGTCTGATTGTCCCGGTGAAAGGCTGCTTCAGATTTGACCCGGTTGCCTTAGCTGCACGACGAGAGCGGCGTTTACCAGCCGAAACGTCCAATTGCCCCGTGGCCTGACGCAGTGCAACTTTACGAACTATAATCACCGAGATAAACAACAAAAGTACCGAAGCAGCCAGCATTATGCCGCAGTTCAAGGGCCAGAGATAAGCAGGCATCCCGGCCGCAGCACGCGGTTCCACCATCATCATACTATTAAAAAACATCGTACAATAGAAATTCGGTGAAAAAATCACAGTCGCCATAATCTTTTCCAATATGACCCGGTCGAGCATCGGAATCTTTTCCGATATGATCCGACTGAGGTCCATCGCATGCCAAATCCAGGCGGTTAAAAGCGGCAACAACGCAAAAAAGAAGGCGATAGTCAGGATGGTTATAATTATTACGACATAGGTCCTTCGGCTGAATATAGAGAAAAACAGGCTGAGTGAGCCGACAAAAATGATGGTTGTCAAATTGATACAAAGGCTCGATACGACATAATTCCAGGGAACGCCGCCCATAACGCGAATGATGGCCAGCAGCGGCAGACTGATAGCCATTAATAAAATCAACTGCAGAAGTTTACTGAACAGTTTTCCAATGACGATTTGGAAACTGCTAATCGGCGTCGTCATCAGCAGGCCGAGAGTGCGGTGATAGATTTCGTCGCTGATAGAGTTACTGAGCAAAACCACAGCAAGGAACTGAGTAGCACAAAACTGGAACCAAACCATACAAACAATTATAAATTTTCCTGCTTCGGCCATTCGGGAGATTCGATATACGGCCGAGCCGCTTTGCCCCATAGCCTCGATCCAAACCAGAACCAAAAAGGCGGTCAGCAATGCTACATAAGCGAAGCGAAGAACATAATTTCTGCGTCGCCGGCTGGATACACGAAGTTCCTTATCGAAAATAGGCCCGGTCATCCGCAGCGGGCTGAGAAACTTCAAGATGAAATTGTATAAAACAGTGGTCATATTCACATCAACATCGGTTATTATGATCTTCGACGTATATTAGTCACTGCAATTGCAAAAGCACCCAATGTCAGCGACAAGTATATTACCACAAGAACTACAAGTGCAAGACTCGAAGTCAAAAAAGCTCCGAACCATCCCCACATACCTCCGGTTTCGCGAAAAGGCCTATCAATCCCGCTCCAGTCTCCGGTGACACCAAGGATCATGATTGCTGCAAAGAGCGGACTTACAAGGTAAGTGGGCAAAGGTGAAGGGCAACAGACCGGCGCAGTAAAACCGAGAAACAAGATAAGGTTTACAGACGCTGATATCGAATTGCGCTTAAAACAGGAACTGAAAAATACGCCAATAGTAGAAACTAACAGCATGCTGCTCACTATTAACAATGCTAAAGGCAAGACAGCAGTCAGCGGGATAACTCCTGTCAAGCTAAATACTATGATATGGATTATAAGCAAAAACCAGAAGGCCCAGCCTCCGAGACACGAGCCAATGATTTTATCGAAGACAATTTTTTTTTCGGACAGAGGGATGGTGAGCAGAATAGGCCAGGTTTGGGCTTCTTTCTCAGAAGTTATGCAGGTAGCTGCAGACGTAGCCGTCCGCAATAAACCAAAGAAAAAGTAAACCAAAATGAAGGCTATGTGTGTCTCCTGGCGACCAAGCAAGTCCTTATAGGCACAATACCCATAGATAAATGCCAGGATGAGAACAGCCACAATAGTGGTGAGAATAGCCCCCAGGCGGAAATTTTTAATCCAGAGGCTTATCACCTCTTTCCAGATAATAGGCGAACCTTTCACCGGCCTGATCCGCCCGAAGGCTGAGCCTGACAGAGTTTTCGTTTTGAGTTTTCCATCAGCAATCCGTCGTTCTTTACGGGATGCGAATATGCCAGCCTGCCCGGTTGCCTGACGAAGTCCCACCTTTCGGATACTTAATGTCGAAAAAACCAATAGCATTGTTGAGAAGCCCAGCATAATTACGCAGTGCAACGGCCAGGACAGAGCAAATCCAGCAAAGGCAGGAGACATCATACTCTGGGAAGCAAATACCATAGCAATAAAAGGATTCATATAAAAAAGTGTGGCCTCGCTAACTATTCGCACCTGATATGCAAATTGCACAAGCGACACCACGGCTGGCGGCCCTATGTAAAAAAGAAGGCAAACGAAAACCGTTCGAACAATGACAGAATGCGAATGCCGGTTGGTTATTGAAAAGACCATGCTGACGGAGCCTGCAAAAATTGCCGCTGTGAGAGTCATGCAGAGACTCGATACGACATAGCCCCAAGGCACGCCGCCCATGACACGGACAATAGCCAGAAGCGGCATACTTACAACCAGCAACAGAACCAACTGCAGCAGCTTGCTGGAAAGTTTACCAATGACAATCTGAAAGCTGCTGATGGGCGTGGTCATAAGCAAGCCAAGTGTCCGATGGTATATCTCGTCACTGATCGCATTGCTTAACATAACAATTGCGATAAGCTGGATTGCGATGAACTGAAACCAGATGATGGTGGTAGTGATATACTTTCCGGTCTCGGACATTCGAGAAACCTGATACACTAAGGAAGCAGAGCCGCCAATCCTTGTTGTGATGAACCAGACAAATGAGATAAAGGCCGTCAATAGCAGCACATACGCAAAACGTAAAAAAAAATTTCTTTTCCGCCGGCTGGATACACGAAGCTCCTTATTGAAAATGGGGCCGGTCAGCCAGTACAAGCTTAGGAATCGTGCCGCAAAATTGGTCAAACCGGAAATCATTATCACAGAGGACACACTCAAAAGACGTTACGGCGGAACCGGCACTTTGCACGCCACCCGAAGGCAGCACCGGCAACCGTGTATATCAGCATATATATCAGCACAAGACCGGTAGTCGGCCAGGCCTTGCGCCACGAACTGTCGGGCCAGGGAAAGTTCAGATGCGAAAAACCTGCCTGCGCATTCCATTTTCCGCCGGCTCCGTTCATCAGTATCGTTATCTGGGCTGCAGGATTAACTGATACCAAATCTCCAAAGATATCGTACTCTTGATTGAACACTGACACCAATCCAAGTATGGAGGGTAAAATGATCCAGAGAACCAGAGCCAGAGCGAAGCTTGCGATTACCGCCGAGGTGGTCCGTTTCAAGCGAGCACTGAAATAAATACCGGTGCCTGTGAGAAAAACGACCAGTCCCGTGGCAAACATCGGCATGTGAAGAATAGCTATCGGATGAATGTACTTCATACAGATAAAAAGAAAAATATGGCCGGCCATTAAAAGCCAGATAGGAAGGCACCGGCGAAATACACCTATAACCTTGCCCATCAGGATATGCCAGTCGTCCATGGACGTAGCCAGCAGGATCGGCCATGAGCGCGACTCCTTCTCCGAGGTGACACTCGTGGCCGAAAGGATGATGGTAAAAACCGAACCGATCAAGGTGAACATCAGCACGTAACTCATTTGTGTAAATGCCTCATCCAGATAGCGTTCGCACGCCCTGTATGTAATCAACAGAGCGATAATTGCAATCGCCAATCCGATAATGCTGTTTCTGCCTTCGGCGCCCTGAATCATGGGCGCTCTGAGTTCCCTCCAGAGAACTGGTGAGCCGGTAACGTGCCTTATAACGCCGGATAGCTCCGGTCGTTTGGCGTGCCGGCGCGAGGACTTCTTCAGCTTCCTGGCGCGTACGCGATTTGTTATCGACTCGACCTGCCCAACGGCCTGCCGCAGGGCCACCTTACGTACGACCTTAACACACATAGCGATCAACAGAGCTGAGGCGCCTAACATAAGTATGCAATGAAGGGGCCAGAAGAAGTACGAACCTCCTATTGGTGTAACGGCAAATATTAACATCAATCTTGGCGTAGAAGATGATATCATCATCGCAGTATTTACAGACATTGCAGCGAATGGATTAACATGAATAACAGCTATCAATAGCGGATACACAGTTGCGGGAGCACTCATGCCGGGGAGCCATCGAGGAATGAAAAGTACACCGGTAATCGTCGGGACAAAGAAAAAAAGAACGCCGAGAGTCACGACAGTTTTGATAATGACGACATAGGTCCGCCGGTTATTGATTGAGAAATAAAGGCTGAGCGAGCCGGCAAAGATAACCGCTGTCAGCGTAATACACAAACTCGAAAGAACATAGTTCCAAGGCACGCCCCCAAAAATTCGAACAATCGCCAGCAGGGGCAGGCTGATTGCCAGCAGCAGGATAATCTGCAAAAGCTTGCTGAATAGTTTGCCCATGACGATTTGAAAACTGCCGATTGGAGTCGTCATAAGCAGGCCCAGTGTGCGGTGATAAATTTCATCACTTATGGATGTGCTGAGCATGATTACCGCGATTATTTGTGTGGCAAAAAACTGAAACGTGACGATAGTGGTAACGATAGTCTTGCCCGCCAGCGCCATCCGGGATTTCTGATATGCCGAGGATCCTTCGGACTTAACGACGCTGAGCCAGACGATAGCCACGAAGATGGTCAGCAGGATGACATAAATCAGGCGCAGCGTGTAGTTCTTTTTTCGCCGGCTCGATACGCGAAGCTCCTTATCGAATATCGGCCCGGTCAGCCAGGAAAGACTCAAAAATCTCAAAACGGAATTAATTGATATAGTGTTCATCTCTTTCCAAATACAATCAGAAAATGTTGCGTCTCAAATGAAAAGTAGCGCGCCGAATAAAAGCCACACCCATCCCGGCTTGAATCAAAGCAATAACAAATGGAAGGATATAGACCGGCCAAGGCGCGCTTCCAGGCATTACAGACCTAAGAATGAAAAAACGCACAGGATTAAACAGGCCGCAAAAAAGGTACACGACTACAAAGTAAAGACCGACCGTGGTGGCAACCGCCGCGGTGGTGCTCTTCATCCATACTCCGAAGTAAAGGCCGGAGCCAATAACAAAAAAAACGGAACCAACAATGCTGCAAGCACTAAAAACTGTTGAGGACAGCATATACAGAAGCACGTCACCTCTGCTAAGACCTGCAAACCGAATGTTCCTTATACAAAGCAGCCCGAAATATATCAAAATCAGGATCATATTTCTGCGGAAGGCGGCTATGGCCTTACCCCTGACAATTTCTTCATCGGACAGGGGCGTGGTCAACAGGATGGGCCAGGTTCGTGCTTCCTTCTCCATGGTAAGACTTCCAGCGGAAATCACAGCCAGACGAGCTAAAAGAATCAGATTGATGCCGGACATTAAAAAATGCGGCATGGCTGTCCTGCCGATACCACCTCTACTGACAAACAAGAATAAAACAGCCACTATGAGAAAGAGCCCGATCAACAGTACATATAGAGCAATGTCCCCTTTACGATGCCCGATGACACCTTTGCGCATTTCTTTCCAGATGATCGGCGAACCAGTGACAGGTTCGATAAAACCACCTGAAGGTTGACTGCCTGATTCATCGAAGGCAAATTTGTCCTTTCGTCTGAATATTAGTGCAGACAAAAACTTTCCAGGCCGATCGAACGTTTTTTGCAAAGCTGATCGTCTTATAACCAGGACTGATATAGTTACTAAGACGGCTGTGGCAGCCAGCATAATCAAACAGTGCATCGGCCAGGAGAAAAACCTGGGGACTCCGCTTTGAAGTAAAGTTGCATTTTCCGCCGCAAAAGCTACAAAGGGATTTGTCATAGCAGTTATGGATTGAGTTGTTCCTCGATTGAATACGAAAAGGTCAAATACTGCGAGAAGATTGAACAAACCGGGCAAAGCTCCAAATATAAGCAAATACCCCACGATAGTTATCAGAACAACGGCGTAGGAATGGCGATAAATAATCGATAACAACAAGCTTACAGAACCGGCAAGTATAACGGCCGTCATCGTAATGCAGATACTTGAGACTACATAATTCCATGGTACGCCCCCAAAGATCCGGACAATCGCCAGGAGCGGCAAACTTATTGCCAGCAATATCACCAACTGCAGCAGCTTGCTCAAAAGCTTGCCGGTCACTATCTGGAAGCTGCTGATGGGTGTTGTCATAAGGACGTTCAATGTCCCGGTATGGATTTCATCGCTTACCGAAGAGCTGAGCATAACAATAGCAATAAACTGAGCAGCAATAAATTGAAACCAGGAGATGATGGTAATTAGCTGTCTGCCTGCCTGAGAGAGTCTCGAAGCTATGTAAACCGCTGAACCTGAACTGCGTATACCAAAGGTGGAGTACCATATTGACAGAATGAAAATACTTAACAACAGGATATATGCGAAGCGGAGAAGGTAGTTTCTTCTCCTTCGGCTCGATACACGAAGCTCCTTATCGAATATCGGCCCGGTCAGCCTTGAAAGACTCAAAAAACCTAAAACAGGATTTATAGAAATAGTGCTCATATAAATCTAATACTATCAGAAAATGTTATATCTCAACCGGTACTTGGCGCGCCAGGCAAAGAAAACACCGAGCAGCATGTAGCTCGGTACAAAGCGAGACGACTCGTAAAGATTGGGATTACTATCCATCGCCTTCATAGCCTGTACGAATGGAACAGCACCCAGGCAGTATTCTTCGAGATCATCCAGGATGAAAAAATATCGTCCAAGTCGAAAAGTATCTTTTAACAGGATCACCAGGAAAGGTATAATACCCCAAACTAACACCGCCAGGATAAAGTTTGTTACTACTGCGGCGCTCGTACGTCTGAAGCGGGAGCCGAAATAGAAACCGGTGCCGCAAAGAAATACAACCGAGCCGGCCACTATAACAGCCATCTGTACGATAGCAAAAAGACTGACACCGACATACTCGAACAGCCAAAACAGCCCAATATAGACAAATAGGAGCAACCATACAAACAAGCTGCGGCGCAGCACGCCCACAAATTTCCCGGTAAGTATCTGCCAGCCACTCAAGGGAGTGACCAATAACAGCGGCAAGGTTTTAGCTTCCTTCTCAGAGGTAATAGAAACGACCGGGAAAATAGTAACTGTTAGCAGTCCCAAACCGATAAAGATACAGATATATAGCATATATGTTTTTTGAGCACCGAAAATGTCTTCTACTACGGGAAAAAGATACATCGCCACAATCAATGCCAATTCCAGACCAATAATGACAGCAACAAAAAGCCTTTCCCGGCTGGAGACTCTCGATTTCAGCTCCTTCCAGACTACGGGCGGGCCTTTGATAAGCCTGATTTGCCCACTGGATTCTGACGAAACTTTACTTTTAACGGAATCCACATCGGGCGGATTAAGCAGGCGTCTTAAAATATTTGGAAAACCAAATGCCCCTGCGAGCGCAATCTTACGAATAAGCAAAACAGACACAAACAAAATGACAGACGAAGCAGCCAGCATGATGACGCAATGAAGTGGCCATGAGGAACTTACTCTGCCGGCCAATCCTGGATTGAGCATTACATCTGTGTTTAAGGCCAGCATCATGTATGGATTCAGATGAAAGAATATAGTGATAGAAGCATCTGCTTGCCTGCTCCACGGAATGCCCCACGGAAAAACACTAAAAATTAGCATGTAAAGAAACAACAGCAATCCGAAGAGTACAGCAAGCACCAGGCCAGTTAGAATGATTACTACATACGCTCTTCGGTTGAAAATTGAAAAGAACAGGCTTAGCGAGCCGTAAAAGATAATGGTCGTAAGTGTTATGCACAGGCTGGAGATAATATAATCCCAAGGTACACCACCGAAGACTCGAACAATAGCCAGCAGCGGCAAACTTATCGCCAGCAGCAGAATCAACTGCAGCAGCTTGCTAAATAGTTTTCCCAGAACTATCTGTAAGCCGGTTATCGGTGTGGTCATAAGCACGCCCAGGGTTCTCAGGTAGATTTCCTCGCCGATGGCCGTGCTGAGCATAATTACTGCAAGAACCTGAGTGATGCAGAACTGGAACCAAACAATGGTCACAATAATTAACTTGCCGGCCGCGGCCAGTCGCGAGGACATGTACAAGCCGGACGAACTGACATACTGTGCCTTCTGGAGCCAGGCTACAACCAGGAAAACGGTTAATGAAGCTATATAGACAGAGCGAAGAACGTAGTTTCTCTTTCGCCGGCTCGATACACGAAGCTCTTTTTCGAAGATAGGCCCGAAGAGCCGACCCGGATCGAACAAGCTTGAAAACGTGCTGGTCAATGCTATTGTCATAACAGGATTTATACCGCTCGTTATCTTAAGTGGAAATCACCCAATTGCTGCCAATGTGCTCAATGGACGATGCCTTTGGTTAACTGCAAAAACGCGTCATCGAGTTTCAGCCGCTCGGGCTGCAGAGAGATAATATCCAAATCCGCATTAACAAGGGTTCGTGCAACGATACCGTTGGCATCCTTTCCTTCGTGGAAAGTAACGGCAATTTCGTCACCGAGTGCCTCTACCTGGCGGACCTGGGGCAGAGCAGAGAGCAGCTCGATAGCTTTCTTCTGATGGTCTGCTACTCTGACCCTTACCTTGCTCTCGATGCCGAGCCGTGGACGAATTTCTTCCAGCGTGCCGCTAAAGACGAGTTTGCCGTGCTCTATAATGCCGACATGGTCGCATATCTCCTCAAGCTCGCTGAGAATGTGGCTGGAGATCATAATGGTTTTGCCCATACGCTTTAGCTCGCGGAGCAACTCTCTTATTTCGATTCGTGCACGCGGATCGAGCCCGCTGGCCGGTTCGTCTAATATCAGCACCTTCGGATCGTGTATCAGAACGCGCGCCAGGCCGAGCCGCTGCTGCATACCGCGGGAAAGGCTGTCAACAGTGGCGCTCTTCTTGGACTCCAGGTCCGTAAGTTCGAGCACGCCTTCGACGATGGATTTACGTTTCTTGCGTTCTATACCGAACGCCGCGGCAAAGAATTCGAGGTACTCGAAGACCTTCAGGTCGTCGTACACACCCATAAAATCGGGCATGTACCCGACGAGTCTGCGTACTTTTTTGCCGTCTTTAGTGACGTTCAATCCGTTGATAAAAGCGGTGCCCCGGGTCGGCTCCAGGAGTGTCACCAATATCCTCATGGTGGTGGTTTTCCCGGCACCGTTCGGGCCGATAAAGCCGAATATGTCGCCGTCCTTAATTGTCAAATTCAGATCATCGACAGCAGTTAGAGTTCCATAATTTTTGGTCAGATTTTTAGTTTCGATCATTTTGGTGTTTCCTCTTCTTGCTCTTTCGGAAAAACGACAAGCCGAGCTAACTGTAAGTGATTGCGTTTATATGTGCGATCTTTCAGACCAAACGATATGGGAGCCCGGTTATACTCGACCGAGACGATCGCGGCTCCGGCAGCAAGATACGCGTTCATTGTTTGAGTACGCTGCAGGCATCCCTGTGCAAAAAATGCATCCTCGTTTTTGAAGCTGATGTTGGTTCTATGTCCTCGAGAGAAGTATTGGTAATAACGTTCCGAGCTGTAGTCGTCCCACAAACCCATTCTGTGGGGTCGGCTGCTGAACCTTCTTCTTTGACCGGCAGGGATAGTGTCGAACGTGATGCCCCGATTATCGCTCAGCAGGACACGGCCTCTTAGAATCGGGGACTCGGACTCATTTACAATATTAATAATAACATCATCGCCTTGAAGCTGCACTTCGGCATCAAACGGCATTTTCCGTATAGACGATTCGTTGAGCAGGCACTGGACATCCCATATATTGACCGGTATGGAATAGGGCAGATTTCCGCCGTCGTGCTGGAAACAATAAATTCTCCTGCCGCCGACCTGGCTGCCCTGCTGCCAGATGGTTTCCTGGGTGGGGGCTATGCCGGACCACCACTGATTTTCCTGCAGGTCTTCGAGCCGGTAGTCATCGCTAAAAGGAGCGAACAGGCCGCAAAATTGGGTGGACCAGGCATGATTACTGTTTTGAATTCCATCCAGGACCGATACGACCCTCAATTCCATGTCACCGGCTCGAATGGCCTGCACGCCGTAATAAGCACCAACGGTAAACAGGACAATCCAGAACGCACAGGTCAGCCATGTCAGCGGAAGGCGATCAATGCGCTTGAGCAGTTTATAGTCCACGGGCCCCAGCAGAATTGCCAGAGTAATAAGTAACAGTATCACCCACCAAATGCTCAACGGCCGGATCTGCTGGTAAAGGAATTCCATCACAGCATTGTTTGCTGCGTAAGCCCAGCCTATTTCGTATCGATTTCTATTATTCGGTCTGCGTGTCTCTATCTCTGAATCTCTTTTAGATTGAATGGTTCGGTTGATCTGGTTTGACTGGAGTTTGACGGTGGATCTAACGAAGGGTAAAGAATCTGTATATTCCAGGACTTCCCTGATACAGTGAATCCAGAATGATCCCGATTTGTCCCGTTGCCCGTCCGACATGGTAGCAGGATCGAAAGCTAATATACCGACACGCCCAAAGCCTACGTAACCCGTCGCGAAAAGACATTCGCCGTCATCGTTGGTTTCGACTTCGTAAAAGTCGGCACCAGTTTTAGGTACAAGAGACCAGCCGGTTACCGTCTCCGCCTGGCCGCCGGTTAATCCCAGCCTTGCGAGAATCTCCGAAGGGATGCTCATTTGTTTGACGTCCTGTAGTTCAAGGGGTAATAACCTTGCAATCGGATTGCTGGAAGCCAGTGGATTGCTCCCCGGCACAAGCAGCAATTTGCCGCCGTTGGAAATCCATTGGGCGACGGCATTCAACTGCTGAGTGTTAAACTGGTTCCAGTCGGGGTCACAAAGGATGAGCAGGTCCAGAGGGACAAAGCCCGTCCAGTCCCAGGGGACCATTCGCGGCAGCTTATTTCCCACATATACTTCTCCCTGACCCTTATGAGACAGGCACTTGGTTTGTTTCGGCAGTCGCAGAAGGCCGAATTTCCCGCTGCCGACGAGTCCGATCAGCAAATCGTTTTCATATACTACCGTAATAAAACGATTGTCCAGATTCGTGCCCCAGAGCTCGTACTCCTGAGACCACTGTGTTTGCCCCCGGTCCTTGTCGACTAATCTTACGCTGCACTTGTCGGCGGTAAACGCAAACTTGGTGACCAGCGGCAAATGCAACGGTATATCCGGAGTCAGCACAAACTCGTAATTAATATTCATCGTGTTCAGCCCGTCCTGCTGGGCGGAAACGGTTATAACGCCGGCAAAAGGCTCGGTAAGAGTGCTGCTTATTCCGATTTCAACCGGCGTCCATTCCATCGGGCGATAGTAACCGCCCCACCCGCAGAAAAAATCGACGTTGAACGGATCATCGTCTTGTTCCTCAGCGGCAGCCCCGATGACAAGCACAGGAAACGTTAATAAAACAAGCCAGACGCGTAACATTGTTAAACCTCGCTGAATCCTAATTTTATATGCTAAATTCGTACCTTGTAATTATAGATAATCCACTCCAGACACACAAGCGCTAAAGCCAGGCATACAAGAAACGGCCACAGCGGAAGATTCGCCCGGCTAAGTTCCTGCTCCTCGGCCTGAACTTCCTGTCCCGAAAGGACAATCTGGCGCACCGGTTCAATGCTGCTTTCCTTCGAATCGAGCAGATTCACAGCAAAGAACCTGTCCGGCTGCTCGCCGATGCTCAGGCGGTACGTGCCGGCCCTGTCGGTCGAAGGAAATCGAAGAGAGCCGGAAACACTCGAGCTGATTTCTGTGCCGGAAAAACCTGGCCCGTCAATCTGGGCTGTGACCTGGCCGTCAAGACCCTCGACTACAATCGGCTCGCCTACCTTTAAGTTCATCTCCTGACCGGCCCCGAGCTGCATTCCCAAAAAGCCGGCGGCGTTATAGCAGAAAAGTACGAAACCCGGTTCGAACGGCCAGTTGCTCTGCAGCACGTCGAATCCGGCCAGCAGAAAAACACTGCCGTTCCGCCGCAAAAGGGCCAGGGCCGGGGTTTCATTGAACTCGGCCAGAACATCCGCATCACGGGGCAGTATCATTCTGTGGCACCTGGCGACAAACAGATTTGTCAGATCGACATATTTCAACACCGGGTGCTTGGTTCTCCAGTCAACAATGACCTGGTTTTCAAGCTCCTGAGGAGCTGATACGTCTATATCATCCGGCGGCCGGCCGAAAACGAGATAGCGGCACTTAGGCAGCTCGGCGGGAACATGATTATCAAGCACAATCATATCATAGCGTTGTTCGATGCTCAGATCGTTCGGATCCGCCGAATCGAATTGTGCCGGACTTTGCTGCTCGAGCCTGGCCAGCGGGCAGGCCTGCAATGCCGATTCGAGCACCTTGTTCCCGCCGGTCACGAGCAGGACCGTAAGTTTTTTCGGGGCCGGTAGAATTGCCCAGGCGGCATCATCGCAGCCCAGGCAGTCCGTTTCCCCCGAACCGAGCAACTTTCTGACTTCGAGCACGCCGGCCTCGGCATATGATAAAGAAAAATCCACCGCCAATTTTCCGGGTATGACGGCGTTCGAAGACTCATCAGTTCTCAGCGGTGGAACCGTCACCGACTTGACGGCACGTACGTTGTTATTGATGCTAAGCTGCACATCACAGGTTACCGGTGAAGCATCGTAATTAGCCAGGGTAGCAAAAACGCTTACCTCATCGGGATTTTCGTAACTCCTTCGCGCCTGCATGGCAATAACAGCAACATTCTGCTGCGATTCGCCCATGCAGTGAAAAGTCAGCTCATCGGCCCCGACCACTATCTGGTCCAGGTCACGGATTTGCCCGTCGCTGAACAGTATGAGCTGTGCCGGCTCTTCAGCGGTCATGTAGTCTGCTTCGACACCGGGCGACTGGGCGAAGGCCTGGGCCACGACAATCGCCTCGGCCAGAGATGAAATGCCGTCACCCGGGGTAATCGCATCAATGGCCCGGTTCAACTGCCTTTTGTCGGATGTAAAATTGCACATGACCTTGGCGCTGTTGTCGAAGCCAATGACCATCATCTGGTCGGACTCATCTCTCAACGAATAAAAAGCTTTGCTTTGCAGCGACTCAACGAATATTTTGGCCTGCTCTTTTGCAGCCTCCAGACGGCTTGGCTCGACATCCATTGCGTTCATGCTGGCTGACCGATCTATCAATATCACATACCGGCGAGCCGGACCGGCAATCAGCGAAAGAATAGGCCCGGCCAGTGCGAGTAACAAAGCCAGCAATACCAATAATTGCAGCAACAGCAGAATATTACGCCTGAGCCTTTGAAACGGGGCATTAACCTGCAGGTCCTGAACAGCCCGCTTCCAGAGAAGCGTGCTGGAAACAACCTGCTCGCGCCGCTTGAGCTTGAGAAAATACAGCAAAAGCAACAGCGGCACCGAAACCGCAGCGGCATAAAGTGCTGTCATGGGTGTCAGCCATTCCATAAATTCAAGCTCCAATCCGAATTCGGCCAAACTAACGAAGCAGCCGAATCCGACGTAAATAATTCAGCACGAGCGATTCCACCGAGTCAGCCGAATTGGCGAGCACATAGACGGCGCCGCGGCCCGTGCAGAAATTCTTCAATTCGTTACAGTAGGCAGTCAGGTTTCGCTTATAGTACTTCGACAGCGCGGCGCTGACAGTAATCTCAGCAGCGTCGGCATCCTCAATATCGATCAGCTTCAGCTCACCGCTTAAATCGGGGGAAAGCTCCTGCGGGCAGAGCACCTGTATCGCATATAAGTCGTATTGTCTGCCGATTAGCCGGCGCAGGCCCGAATCGTAACCCTCTTTAAACAGAAAATCGCTCAAAACAATCATCACACCAGAGCCGATACGCCCGGCGGCCAGCTGCCTGCACGCATCATCAAAATTCGAGAATCCGTCACATTCAGTAGTCAAAAGGCATTCGGCCATTTGGTCCAGGTAGCTGCGGCCCCGCATATTCGCAAGCTGGACCGTTACACCGTCGGCGATAAAACTGATAGTAACCCGGTTGTTATTAACAAGGCTAACGTAGCCAAGAGCGGCAGTTAGTTTCTTGATAAAAAGCTCCTTCGAAGGCTCTCCGAAACTCATCGAAGCACTCGAATCAGCAACGATATGAACGGTCAGGTCCTGTTCTTCGAGAAATAGTTTCAAAAACAATTGCTCCAGCCGGCCGTAAACGTTCCAATCCACAAACCGCAGGTCGTCACCGGCGACGTATGGACGATGGTCGGCGAATTCCACACTCTGACCACGGCGCTTGGAGCGTCGTTCACCCTGAAGCTTGCCCTGCAGAATCTTACGGCTCAGAACGTCGAGAGCATCCAGCCGGCTCATAAAGGCCGGATCAAGCAAATCGGTCAGTTTTTTTCGTCTAAGGGACATCAAGTTTCTGCTCCAGATTTTTCTCCGTGCTTGCAAGGACCTGTTCGAGAACCTCGTCCGTAGTTATCCCTTCTGCCTGGCCTTCGAAATTCAGCAGAATTCTATGCCGAAGAGCAGGCATCACGGAGGCCTCGATATCGTCGAAACTCACATGATAACGTTCATCCAGCATTGCCCGGACCTTGCCCGCCAGAACGAGCGCCTGAACACCGCGGGGCGAGGAGCCGAAACGAACGAAACGGTTTGTGACATCCGGCGCAAATTCCCCCTGTGGATGCGTGGCCAGAACCAATCGTATGGCGTAGTCCTGAACGTGCTCGGCGATTACGACGTGCCGCACCAGATCCTGAGCCTGTGTAATCTGCTCTGCGCCGGTGACTTTTTCGGCCCTGGGATCCTCGCCCGTCGTTGTTCTGTCGATAATTGTACGAAGCTCCTGGCGATTGCTGTAAGGCACCAGCAGTTTGAAGAAGAACCGGTCCAGTTGTGCTTCCGGCAGCGGATATGTGCCCTCCTGCTCAATGGGATTCTGCGTGGCGAGAACCATGAACGGCTCGGGCAGCTTGCGGATTTGTCCGCCGCTGGTGACCGAATGTTCCTGCATCGCTTCGAGCATAGCCGACTGGGTCTTTGGAGTTGCTCGGTTGATTTCATCGGCCAGAATAATCTGTCCGAAGATCGGGCCGGGCTGGTACTGAAACTGCCGCTTTCCGGTCGCCGCATCTTCCATTACAATATTAGTGCCGATGATGTCTGCCGGCATTAAGTCGGGCGTGAACTGGATACGCCGGAATTCCATCGAAAAAGCGTCGCTAAGCGTGCGCACCAGCAGCGTTTTACCCAATCCCGGCACTCCTTCCAGCAGAACATGCCCGCCGCAGAACAGGCAGATGAGCACGTCTTCGACGATTGTCTCGTATCCGACGATGACCTTGCCAATCTCACCACGTAACGAATCGAACATCTTGCGAAAGTCACGACACTGTTGCTGAACATCTTTTTCCTTTTTTGACATTTCAATTATCTCCCAGGGATCTATTCATTATTTATCGTTTTATCATCCTGCCTGTTTTCGGCAGCTTTTTGTTTTGCTCTGAGCAGCCTCTGGATGTGTGAGCTGTCCTCGGTTGCCTCTGCTTTTTCCGGGACGGATTTTTCCGGTTTCTTTTCCACTTTCTTCTCGACTCGCTTGACATTCTCCGCCGTCGGCATCTCGCCCCGGTAATCCTCACTCGCCACGTATCGCCTTGAAGCGCTTTGGTCTGCTTTTCGGGCTGAAAGCTGCTCGCGAAGAGTCTGCCTTCTTGCACGGAGACGGTCGAGGGTCTGGTCGGTCTTACGTTCAAGTTTTTTAAGACGGACGAAAGCGGCTGCCCGCCTTGCGATTGCCCGAACATCCAGAATAACTCTGCGTGCCGCCACGTCCAGCAAAAACAGCGCCAGCCAGATTAGCATTAGCGGCCTTAGCAGCGGCATTTCGGTTTCGGGGAATTTCAGCCCGGCGTAATCGAAAAGGTCCGCCTGATTGGGATCGGAACCCAGAATTCGTCCGCCGCTTATCTCGCTGACTTCCGCGAGCAACGGTGCATTATCAGTAAGGTCACGGAACTCGGGCGCAAAAGGAATCGTCACGGTCGTTTGGGTGAAGTGCGTCGTGTCATCCGCAAGCTTCTTATATCGCAAATTCACAACGTAGCTGCCGGAAGCCACCGCCTGGAACTGGCCGTGATACTGGCCCGGGCCGATCTGCGTAAGCTCAAGTGCATCGGTCGATACATCCGGCGCGATGATTTGTCCCTCGATATTCGCAAACTGGATGAATTTGCCTTCAGCATCGATTGCTTCAACGTTGACTGTCACCTGCCGGCCCTGGACATCGGCGAAAACTTCGCAATCGGCCGACTGGGACGGTTTGGCAGCCCATCGAACAGCCTGCTCCCAGAACCTTTCAAAACCGCCCCACTGCAGCCAGCTCGAGGCCCACCTGCTGTCCACCGAACTGGTGAAGGCGGCGCATCTGCCGAGACCGGACTGGCAGGTCGCCAGAATAGGGTCAGCCTGGGTGCTGGATAGAACGACCTGATTAAGACCGCCTTTTGGCCCGGTCACTACATAGCCGTCGAGATTCGGCATGGCACTGGATATGCCCTTGATAATCTCACTTAGAGAATAAGTAATCTGAGGAGTAAACGTCTCCTCGATAATCAAAGCACGCCGGACTACCTGTGCTTCCTTTATAAATATCTGAGGGAGCGTTTGGGGGTTCTTGACATCATAGAAACGGCCGCCGGTTGACTGGGCGACTCTGGCCAGGCTTTGTATGTCCATTGGGGAATGCGGAAAAATAGCTACGCCGGTGCATGTGATGCCGGCATCTCTGCATTTTGTGAGCAATTCCTGAGTCGGGGCCACAGGGTCCCCGTCGCTGATAACAATAACGTGCTTTTGAGATGCGTCACAGTCCTTGAGCTTGTCATAGGCTTCCTGCAGGTGGTCGTGCAGGCTGGTCATGTCACCCATCACCATTTGTTCGATTGCGGCGATGACAGCATTTTTATCACCCGCCGGGGCAAGGGGAAAAACCCAGTCACTCGGACCCTGCCAGTTATAAGCAAGTATGCCGATTAAATCCAGCCGGCTCAAGGTCTTCACTGCGGCGATAGCTACCCTCGTACCCCAGTAGTTTCCCTGAGGCATCTCACAGGCGTGCATAATCAGCACTAATGCGCCTTTGGGTAACTGCTTTTTCTGGGGCGGGTCCAGATCGACCGGGAGGATTTCCGCAACCGGCGAGCCGATCCATCCGCCGGCGCCGAAGGATTGAGGCCCCCCCACCATAATCAGGCCCCCGCCGAGGTCGTTAACATAACGGCAGAGCATTTCCTGCTGCTGGAACGTAAAGTTGCCACAGCCGGTATTGACCAGTATGACGGCATCGGTTCCCATCAGCCGGGAAAGATTATCAGGGAACTCGGCCGCGGTCGTATATCTTACGTCCATATCGGTCTTCTGCAGCGCCAGGCTCAAAGCCTGGCCGGTCGTACCATCGGCATCGACCACCAGGATATTGCCGGGACCGGCGACATAAGTAATTGTGCTGGCACGGTTGTTCTGGACAATTCTATCGGAGCCCGGCTCATCCGGCATGAATACGGCCTCGAACTCGTGTATGCCGTGCGTCCCGACGGGCACTGATATCGTCTCGACATTCGTGCCGGGCTCCAGATCCACCGCTACGGCAATCTCCGGTGAGTCGGGGACAAGATCGACCGGCTCGTCGTTAAGATTCAAAAGCAGCTTTCCGCGAACATTTGTTGTGCTGTTGAGGATAAATCGCAATTGAATTGTCTGGCCGCTTCTCGCCTTTGTCGGTGCAGCCATGCGTTTGAAAACGACCTCGTTATCATACGCGTACCGCAGCGGCAACACATCGATTGGAATTTTATTCGCAGCGGCGATTCGGGCGGCTTCTTTCAGGTCGCCGCCGGTTTCGTTGCCTTCGCTGGCGAGCAGGATTCGAACCGCAGTGTCAGGAGGAGCAATGGCCATCGCCATCTGGACGCCGTCGGCAAGTTTGCTCTGCTGGCCATTAAGCGTGGTATTTCTCTGACGGATTGCAATGTCACCACTCGGCAGCTTGGAAATGCTGGCGGCCTCGGCAACGTCAACAACGGCCAACTGGTCGCCGGCGCCCTTGCCTGCAAAGGCCCGGGACAGGTATTCCAAAGCTGATTTTTGAAGGTTGGCAGGAATTGACTGGCTTCGGTCAACTACGGCAATCAACGTCATGCGCTTGGAAGTCCTGGTGAGCATCGGCCTCGCTAGCAAGGCAATAAGAATCAACACAACCAGGCAGCGCAGCACTATAGCAAGCACTCGGCGGACCGGACCCAGCGCGGCAAGATTCCGCAGTCCAAGCCAGACTATCGGCACCAGCAGAATACACCCCACAAGCCACCATGGCCGGCTGAAATAGAAACCATACGTATATATCATAGCTGCCACACCTGAATCCGATTATTGCCGGCATCGACAACGAAGGCCCGACGCCGGGCATCAACTGCAACACCCCAGGGATATGCCAGTTGTCCCAACTGTCTGCCCGCACGGCCGTAAACAGCAAGACTTTTTCGGTTCGGGCCGAACAATTGTAATCGATTATTTCCGTATTCGCAAACGACCAGTGTCCCATCTGCTAATAGTGCCAGATCATAAGGATAACGGAGCTGCCCCGGGGCCCGACCGACAGAGCTGATGTACTCGAGCAAGTTACCGTCAAGATCGTAAACCGCAATGCGATGATTGCAGGCGTCGGCCACATAAAGGCATTTTCCCGCCGGATCCATGCATAAAGCCGAAGGCCGGGCCAACTGGCCGGAACCGCTGCCGGGAGTGCCGAAGCAAAACAGAAAATCACCTTGTTCGGTAAAGACACTTATCCGGTCGTTGCCACCATATTCGCTGACATAGATTCTGCCGTCCGGTGAGAACGCCACGTCGGTCGGATAAATAAAGCAGCCGTCTTCCTGCCCGTACTTGCCGAATTCATCAATCAGTTTTCCTTCCGGGGAGAAGACAACGACACGATGATAATGTGTATCGGCAACGTAGAGATTGCCGTTTGGGGCAATGCTCAATCCTGTCGGTTTGCCTGTTTCAATAAGAGGCATGGTGATACAATCGATAAATTCACCCTTGGGGCTTAGCCTTTGGATTCGACCGGTCTTATCGACAACGAAAAGCGAACCGTCACCGGTGACATCGATGGCTCTCGGGTAAGCAAATTCGCCCTGCCCCCGTCCGGTCTGTCCGAAAGCAGTTAAAACCTTCGGGGCGTCACTTGTTGATGATTCATCACAGCCGGTTAGTAACGCTGCACCGGCGGAGATAATTACGAACATCAACAGCCAGCGGACACGCGTTAAACGCAACAGCAAGACAACGATCACAGCAAGAAAAAGAAACATCAATATCAATACAAGACACGAAGCAATCACCTGCTGGTCCCTTGCGTAGTGCATTTGATTGAGCAGTCGCTGGGCGAAGTTCGGCAATCCCGCCGGCAGCAGAACCATCGTTGCGGACAATTCCGTGACTCCCAGCATTAAAATAAGAAGAAATGTACCGACGAAGATAGGCCACGTATGCGGCAGATGCACGTACCACCACGTTTTCAAGCGTGAGGCGCCATCGAGTGACGCCATTTCTGACAGGTGCTTTTGGTGGGCATATCGCGTAAGCAGCAGTAAAATCAGGGCAATACCTGCGAATCGGCTGGCCTGTCCGGCCGAGACAAGATACCAGCCCTGTCTTATCGCCGGAGTGACATTAATAACGGCAAGCATTTTGAGCAGGGAAACCGCGACAAGACAAGCCGGTACAAACATGACGAGAAATATCGTCGTGCGAAAGATTAATGACAGCAGTCGACTAAAATTCCCTCCGCCGGGCCTGTCCAGCAACAAAGCTCCTAAGGCAATCAGATAAGCCACTGCCGCTGCAACGGCTGCCACAACCAGCGACCAGCACAATTCATCAAGATGAAGCCTGAGAAATTGCTGTAATGCCCGGGTATCGGTCATATTGCTGACAAGCAGAACAAGCGGCATGACCAGTGAAATTCCAATTAAAGCCAGCACGATGATCCATTGCCATTTGCGAGACTCGAATTCGGCCGCTCCGACAGTAGCGGCCTGTGGGATCCAGGAGCGAGAACTTTTACCTATAACCATTGCAAGCAGCAAAGCCGCAACCGCGACGGGCCAGGCCGCCCTGACAAGAAGACCCTCCGAACCGGTCAGTTCATACATGACAGCCAATTCCGTCCCGATGGTACGTATTCCGGCAAGATGAAAGGTTGCGAACTCGGACAGCGATAGAACGAAACACACGCCAAAGGCCAGCAGCAATGGACGCAGCAGCAGCGGCAGCGTAATCTTCCTGAATATTCCGAAATCGTTCGCATCGAGAGCTGCGCTGTCCCGGATTTGTCGATCTATGTTTCGCCATCCCTGAGCGATCAATAAGGCGGCAAGAGGCCAATACCAAAGTATAAGGACCATTGATGAAGTGAAGGTGCCGACGAATTTGGCAACTTCGGGCCTGCCGGATAAGTATGCACCAAGTTTAGTGGTGGGACTCAACATCAGCGTCCATGTGTAGTAAAGAACATAACGCGGCAAAACCAGCGGCATCAGCAGCAATAACAGCAGCAGGTCCTTATGTGTTCGACATGTCCCGAGCAATTGCCCTGGAATCCATCCCATAAGAACGGCTGCAGCCGCTATAACGGCACTCAGTCCGAAAGAGCGAAACACCGAAGCATAAATCTCGTCGGCGGCTTCCGGCTCGGCGCCTGGAGAAAAAATCTGCACGAACAGAACCAGCAGCGGTAGAAAAATTACAAGTATCCATAAAATCAGAGAGACCGCCGTCAGAAACTTGCCGCCGATAGTCTCATCACTCACTGTAAAACCTCCCTCGCAGTCCGAATGGCCGCGGTCAGATTGTCGGCGATCTTCCCGTAATCCACGCCCAAAGACTTCGGAATGATATAACGTTTGAATTGTCCGGCCAGGACCGGGCGGATCGGGCAGTTATGCGAATCGCTGCTGAGCAGCAATTTTTCAAGCTGCTCGCTGAGAAGAAACTCCATCAGTTCCCCAGCCTCTTCGGGATTGCCGCCGCCTTTGATAAGTGCGGCCGTGTTCGGTATTGTCAGAACGCCGTCACCACCCTGGTCGAGATAGTTCATCGCGATGGGCCAGCCGTTACGCTGAGCAGCGTAAACATCGTCGGTATCCGTGAAGCAAATGTCGGCCTGTCCGGTGGCAACCATTCTCACGGCCGTGCTGTTGCCGGCGACCAGACGGATATCATTCGCTTTAAGCCCTTCCAGGGTTTTTGTTGCTTTGGCTGTGTCATAATGAGCAAACCAACTGGCAACATCTCCGCCGGTTGTGCCGAATTCGGGCGTAGCCATAACGAGCCGGCCTTTCCATTTGCTATCGAGGACATCTTCGAGGCACTTAGGGGCCTCTCCGGCAGAGATTCGCGTCGTATTGTATGCAATGACCCGGGCGCGCAATGCAAAGCCATACCAGCAACCGTTGGGATCGGCATATAATTTGGGCCAATTCTTCGACGCATCGCTGCGATAAGGGGCAAGGAGTGACTCGCGGGCCAGTCGTATAGTGTGGAAAACCTCGCTCGACCAGAAAACATCGGCAATCGGTGAAGCCGCCTCAGCCCTTATTCGCTGAACCAAACCGACAGTTTTGCTGGCCTCGGTATCGTAACGAGGCAAAACATCAATGCCCGTCTGCTTTTCAAACTCGGCGATGATCGGCTCGGCAATTGCCTGGTCCACGGAACAATACAGGACAACCTTTCGGTAGTCTTGCTGGGGGGATTTTCTGCAGGATGGCAAGATAGAGAAAAGACAAGCTGTGATAATGATGACAAGACCGGGAAAGAAAATTTTTCCTATTGTTCGCATACCGATAATTTCTTGGTGTCGGATTGTTTCACTCGCCCCCTGATTGTTCGAGTCGGCCGAAATATGTTTTTATTGCTTCTTCGTATTTGCGGGGGATTTCATTATCACTTATGGCTGCTGCGGCGCCGTCACGGGCGGCCTGGACAACTTGTGTAAATTCTCGCCTTGCCTCGCCTTTAATCTGAGATTCCTGAAAGTACCAACTGGCTATGGCCGGGCCCCGCCCCGGTTTGTTTTTCAAACGGGTCCGCTCTGTGGATGTATCATCCTCCGCCATTCCGCGGGGACCATAGCCCACTCCAGGGCCACCGCTTCCGGGCCCATATCGATCTGCCAGCCCTTCGGCGAACGAACCCTGCCCACCAAGCCCCATTCCTTCTCCGAGGCAGGCGACGGCACGGGTGATTTCATCGAGGCTGGCCTGTGTAAGCATCAACTGCTGCTGTAAAGAATCAAATTCGTTCAGTTGATCGACCGCGGCGGCAAGCCCATCCCCCGACAATTGCCCTGAACCTCCGCCACAGGCCGCCATCGCACTTCCGAGGCCGGCACACATGCTCGCTGCCGATCGAAAAGCAGAAGCTTTGCGAAGTATCTCTTCGATATTTTCATCGGAAAGACCACGCTTTAACAATTCCTGGCGTAATTGCTGCTCGCTCAATTTTGCAAGCTCTTTATTTAAGCCCAGCTTTTCCAGCTCCTTTTCAAATTCCTCATTCTGCTGAGCCAGCTCCTGGAGCCGTTTGGCCAAATCCTGCATCTGCTTGTTAAGGGCTTTTTGCTGCTCAGGGCTCAGGTTACCTTTGGCCAGTTCTTTCTGAAGATCGCTTATAATATTGGAGGCCTGCGAGAACTGGCCTTTAGCAAGTGCCAATCGCAGCTTTTGAGAAAAAACGTCAGAGGAGCCTCTCAACTGCTTGAACATTTTTTGCAGTTGATTTATTGAATCAAGCTTCATACCGCTTTTCATCTGCTGGATTTTATTGGAAAGATCGCCGAGCTGGCGGATTGCCTGCCTTTTGATATCCTGCGGCCTGGCATCTTTCGGCGTTTGGTCCAGTTTGTTCAGAGCATCGGCCAGTTCAGGCTCGCCCAACTGCTTTACTGCCAGTTTGACCGGATCCGCCGCCTCTTTGATATCCACCTTGGTCTTTTCGAGCTGCTCGGCACGTTGTTGCTGTTGCTTGTCTTTTCTCAGGAATCCGAGCAGGTCTTTCTGCGGCATGAATGAAAGTAATGCCGCTGCTATCAGCCACGTGCTGATTGCATAAATCCAGCACCGTGACGGCCGGATGGGAAAATGTCCCTGAATGTTCACTTGCTCGGCCTTTTGTCGTGCTTCACTCCGTGCAGCATCGGCAAAAGGATCTTCGGAATCAGAAAAAGCCAAAGTTGTGCTGAAACGCTCGCGAAGTTTCAGCCGCTCGTCAAGCAGCAGCGAGATTTGCATGCGGCTCGGCTGCCTCAGAAGCCAGAGCAGCAAAATTAGAATGATTGCAGCAGCCGAAAAGTACAAAATCGCCTGTGAATTGACGGATTTGATAATTCCTAAAGCCAGCAAGCGATCGGTCAAAATCGTCAGCATCACGATAATCCCGACAGCACTCAGAACGCGTCCCATATGCCTGAGCAGCAGGTTGATGCTGCATCGAAACCAAACGCTGCGAAGCTTTTTTTCAAGTATTTCGAGCATTTGCAAGGCCTTATGCGCCAAATCCTGTTATTCACATACTACGAAAGATATACCGACCCGGTTCACCCGGAAAACCATTATCATTTAAATATAGACGCAAAACACAACGGAAAGTTACTAAATATTTCCCTATTTTACTGAAAAATTCCAATTTTTTGACACTTTTTACAACTTCAATTTGCCCATTATAACGGTCATCGGCCATCCAGCAAAATGATTTCTTAAGCCTCTCCGATTGATTTTACCTGCTTATCTTTCCACAATGAAAGTCACATCCCATTTTGGGGATTCTCTTGTTATATACCGCCTCTCCTTGCCGCCGTCATCGATCAGGTCCTCGCCGATGCTGTAAACTACGAAACCAGTGTCAAGTCTCTTGTATCTTAACTCATTGCCGTCGAAAGGATCTATCGGAACTGATTCAAGATACACCGGGACAAGTTCAGAAAGGTTGCCTGGAAGCCTCCCGACAGCAAGGCGATAACGTTCGATTGCAAGGCCGACCCGGGCAGTCAGCAACTGGGCGATGTTTCTTGTATCTATAGTGGTAATTCTCGCCAAGGCGGGCATCATGACATGGAGAAGTACATGAATTCTCGAGGTTGATTGGAACCTGGCTTCTACGGCTTTGGCTGCCTCCTGACGCTGGTGTAGAGGAAGCTGGGTAATCTTCATATACTCATCCATAAAATCGAGGTAAATAATTGCATCGGAATCGGCCATGCCTACGGCCTTGTATAGCGCCAGTAAAGGCTGGAAAGGAATATTGCCGACAAGAGCCGGATCTACAGATCCCGGTGCCATGAAAAAACTGAGCCCATAACAGCGTTCACCGACGAATGCATAGGTCATGTTGGTTATACGCTCTGAGTTGCGAGTACACTCAATCAGCTCAATCAGTTGTTCGTCCGTGAACTTAATCCGGTTAACACAATATTCAATAGTTGTCGCGGCATTGTTTTGACATGCAGAGCGAACAAGCTGAGATATTGTAATCGGTTCTTTAGCAAGCGAATGGGCGATTCCAAAGCATGCTTTAACAGAACTTATAGCTGATTCGCCGTCTCCGTGCTCAGCATGTAAAACAGCCTCGAGTTTCAGCAGGTAAAGACCAGAGCGAATTTCAGTCAGGTCGGGCATCAGAGTTGCGAAACCGGCACTCAAATCAATCGGATAACGACAGTGCTCTATAGCAGCGCCGGCATGAAGCAGCTCAATAGCCTCGTTGTTGTCGGCAATGTATTGGATAATTAGAGCTTTCATCTCTTCGGGCATTGGTTCCGTGTGAGCGGGAAGTTCCGCTCGACCGACAATCGGCAAAGGTTTAGATTTTTCTTTGTCCCATAGATTGTAATAAGAGAATGCATCGCTGATTGTATAAGCAGCGTTCTCGACATTAGGTGGGATTTTGTACCACTGGTCCAGCTCGACACAAGTTACCGGATAGCCGGCTTCGCGAATGGCGTCAATTCTGGCCTTGAGCTTCGATTTCAGACTCAGCCTGTGGTACGCAAAGGTACCGACGCAAATTAGAAGCAATATTAACAATACGTTGGAAACTTTTAATCTGCGACGTTTCTTCGGGGCGGTTACTTCTTCTTCGTTCATCATTAAATCTCCATATGTCAAATTATCGTCTGATTATGAAAGTTTCATCCCAGTTTGAGGATTCTTCAGTTCTTTTGTTCCGTGGCGGACATTCTTTGCCGCCGTCATCGCTCAGGTCCTCACTAACGCTGTAAACTACAAAGCCAACATCAAGCTTTTTATACCTAAGCTCCTTGCCGTCAAAAGGATCCGTAGGAACAGAATCAAGGTAACCAGGAACAAGGTCCGTCAGCTTACCCGGCAGCTTCCCGGTAGCAAGCCGATATCGCTCGATTGCAAGAGCAACCCGGGCAGTGCGTAACCGAGCGATGGCTCCTAAATCAAATGCTACAACTCTCGATAATGCAGGCATCATTATATGCAGGAGTACATGGACTCGTGAGGTTGACTGGAGCCTGGTGTTTATTGCTTTAAACGCCTCCTGCCTTCGGTGCAAAGGGAGCTTCGAACTATTGACGTATTCACTCATAATATCGAGATAAATAATTGTGTCGGAATCAAGCAAACCAACAGCATTGTACACCTTATGGATTCGACGGTAAGGGATGCCTCTAATAATATTCATATTCACAGACTCCGGCTCATTGAAAAAACTTAATCCCAAACAACGTTCGCCCACGAATGCGCGAGACATGCCGGAAACGCGTTCTGTATTTTGTATACAATCGATTAGCTGAATTAATTGTTCATCGCTAAACTCGATACGATTGATGCAATACTCTATAGTTGTCACAGCAAGAATTTTACACGAGGAACGAGCAAGTTGAGAGATCAAAACCGGTTCTTTTTCAAGCGAACGGGCAATTCCAAAAATTGATATTACCGAGCGTACGGCTAATTCGTTGTTCCTGTTTTCAGCATGCAAAATCCCCTCTAGTTTCAATAATCTGGCGGCAGTGCGAATATCACTCAGGTTGGGCACCAAAGTCGCAAATCCGGCACTCAGATCGATAGGATAGCGACTGTGCTCTATTGCTGCGCCGGCATGAAGTAGTTTGAGGGCCTCGTTGTTGTCGACAACGTATTGAGTAATTAGAGCCTTCATTTCCTTATCGAGCGGTTCTGTACGAGCGGGAAATTCCCCTTGACCGACAACAGGCAAAGATTCAGACTTTTCTTTATCCCATAGTTTATAATAAGAAAATGCATCTATGAATTTATAGGCAGCGTTCTCGACATTATCCGGTATAGTGTACCACTTATCCAGCTCGACACAAGTCGCCGGATAACCGGCTGCACGAATGGCATCAATTCTGGCCTGTATCTTAGATTCCGAGCAGAGTCTGTATAATACAAAGGCACCAATGCAAATAAGAAGCAATATTATCAAAACATAAGGAATTATTAATCTGCGACGTTTACCTTGAGTCGTTTCATTTTCGTTCATAAATAAGCCTTTCTTAAAAAATCTACGCTGCAGATTAAAATTTATAATACCAAAGTTGCCTCCTTAATAAAAAGATTTCTTAAGCATGCGATCAATTCATAATATAGTCGAATTTGGCTTCCAAATGTTAACTCAGAATCGTATAATAAATTTAATCAGACTTTTTTATACACCTTAGTTTGAAGGAGCATTATAGTGGCAAGGACATCAACAAGGCGCGAATTCTTGGTTAAAAGCGCGGGACTTGCTGCTTTAAGTGCTGTTTTGCCCGGATGTCATTCCAGTAGCTCACGAAATAAGCGCCGTCCCAATATCGTTCTTATCATGGCCGACGACCTCGGCTATGGCGATGTCGGGTGCTATGGCTGCAGCGACATTCGCACGCCGGCCATTGACAGTCTGGCGGCCGAAGGAGTCAGATTCACAACATTTTATTCCAATGCTCCCGAATGCACGCCGACCAGGACCGCCCTGCTGACCGGTCGTTACCAGCATCGTGTCGGAGGACTGGAATGCGCACTCGGTATCGGCAACGTTGGCCGATACGACGATGCCATTCGTTTGAGGCGGACACACGATATGGGCCTGCCCGTCGAAGAGACAAGCATCGCCCGAATGCTCAAAAATGCCGGTTATGCCACGGCTGTCAGCGGAAAATGGCACCTCGGATACGAGCCGAAATTCTTTCCTCTACGGCACGGTTTCGATTCGTGGTTCGGCCCGGTGGGCGGAGCTGTCGATTATTTCCATCACAATGAATATACTGGCGAACCTGCTTTGTATGAAAACGACAAACCTGTCAAACGTGAAGGTTATCTCACGAACCTTATTACCGATGAAGCGGTTGGATTCATTCAGCAACGGCGAAAGAAGCCGTTCTTTTTGTACGTTGCTTATACCGCTCCGCACACGCCCTACCAGGGCCCCGGCGATAAAAAGCCCGAGCCTGTGGCGCAGACTGATTATAATAAAGGCTCGCGGGAAACTTATGCTGCAATGGTCGAGCGGATGGATCAGGGCATCGGCAGAATTTTGAAAACGCTGGATAATGCCGGATTGACCGACAATACGCTTGTTATATTTATGAGCGACAACGGCGCCAACCGAACCGGCAACAATTCACCCTTCTCCGGCTATAAGGGCAATCTTTTCGAAGGAGGCATACGGGTCCCGTGCATTGCAAAATGGCCCGGTGTGATTACTCCGGGCACAACATCGGATCAGGCATGCATGACTATGGATTTTTCTCGCTCTATTGTCAGGGCAGCAGGTACTAAACCTCCTGCAGGCCGGAAGTTCGACGGCATAGATATTTTGCAAGCGGTAGCAACAAACCGGCTTACTCAAAAACGCACGCTTTTCTGGAGAGCGCGAAGGGGTGAGCGGACAAGAAAAGCAGTTCGGGACGGCTCTTTGAAATATATTCGCCTGCAGAACGGCAACAATGTGAAAGAGTATCTTTTCGATCTTAAAAGCGATCCGGCGGAAAAGAACAATCTTTTGAACGAACAGCCGGAAAACGTGAGGAAATTAAAAACGCTTTTGCAGAACTGGGAGCAGGAAGTTAAACATAAGCGTTAAACTTGTTATTGGAGATCTAATATGAGTGAAAGTCAGGATAAAAAGACAAGGCGTGAATTTTTGGCCGAATCGACAGCATCTGCAGCAGCAGTGACGTTGGGATTAAGCGTTGCGGGCGCTCCGGCAGTTCGAGCGGCTCGTGGGGCTAATGAAAAAATCCGCGTGGGCTTTATCGGCGTGGGCAACCGGGGCACACAGCTTCTTAACGGCTTTTTGAAGCACGACGACGCCGAAGTTGTCGCCCTTTGCGATGTGTACGAGCCGTACCTGATGAGAGATTATTCCAAAGTTGATAAAAGGCTCCGTGATTCTCTCGGCGGCAGAATTCCCAAAATGACCGAGAAGCTCAATTCCAAAGTGGCACGATATAAAGATTTTCGCCGGCTGCTCGACCGCAAGGACATCGATGCCGTGGTTATCGGCACGCCGGACCATTGGCACGCCGTCCAGGCGATTATGGCCTGCCAGGCTGAAAAAGATGTCTATGTCGAAAAGCCGCTGTCAATCACAGTAGTCGAAGGCCGGAAGATGATCGAAGCCGCAAAACGATATAATCGTGTCGTGCAGGTCGGTTTGCATCGTCGCTCGTCCAAGACATATATGCAAGCCGTAGAGGACGTCCAGGCAGGCAAAATCGGCAAAGTCACAGTCGCCCGGGCCTATCGAATCAGCAACATGCATTCGGACGGCATAGGTAAATTCCCCGACACCGCCCCGCCGGAAGGTCTGGATTGGGACATGTGGCTCGGACCCCGGCCCAAGCGCCCGTATAAAGACAATCTCGTGTTGTACAAGTTCCGCTGGTGGCAATCCTACTCCTCACAGGTGGCCAACTGGGGCGTGCATTATTGCGATGCAATCCGCTGGGCTTTAGGCGAACAGGCGCCGATTTCGATCTCCGCTCACGGCGGAAGATTCGCGATTGACGACGACCGGACTATTCCCGACACAATGGAAGTGATTTTCGAGCTGCCAAAAGGTACGCTGCTTGTCTTCGGGCAATACGAGGCCAACGGCGGCCCGGCCCTGGTTGAAGGAGAAGTCGAGCTTCGCGGCACACTCGGGAATCTCTGCTGCGGCAGTGAGGGCAAATCTTTCAAAATCGTACCTTCGAGAGGCGGGCAGTTTCAGGACAGCAGCCAGAAAATCAAACCGTCCGAAATCAAGTCGATGGACGGCAACCTGACAGTCCAGCACATCCGTAATTTCCTCGATTGCGTAAAAAGCCGCAAGCAGACCAATTGCGATATGGAAACGGGCCATCGCTCGACTACGTTCGCCCTGCTGGCAAATATTGCTCTGGCAACGAAATCTCGAATTGAGTGGGATCCGAAAAATGAACGAATTATTGGTAACAAAAAAGCCAATAATCTGTTACACTATAAGTACAGAAAACCCTGGAAATTAGGCTGACCGGCAGAACAAAAAACGAGTTTTGCGCATCATAGTATATGAATAACGAAATTCCGTCAGGAGAAAAGGGACTGTTATGCGAAAATTAAGAGCGTTCACACTAATCGAGCTTCTGGTCGTAATCGCTATTATCGCGATATTGATGGCGATTTTAGTACCCACCCTAAACACCGCAAGAGAACAGGGCAAACGCATGTCCTGTATGGGCAACCTTAAGCAACTGTTGTTAGCATGGGATATGTATGCATCGGACAACGACGGAAAGATTGTTTTTGCAATAACCAGTGAAACTGCAGAAACAGATCCAACGTTCGGCGGCTCCAGCACGAGACCGCAGAAGGCCTGGGTTTACTATATGGGAGCCAACGCCTCAGAAGTTCAGCAACGTGAGGGTCTGCGCGACGGTGGCTTGTACGATTACGTCAAAGAAGAAAAGCTCTTCAAATGCCCAACCGGCGTACGAGGCGAACTTATTACGTATTCGATTACCGACGCCATGAACGGCCATCGCGGCCACATGGAAATGCCTGAAAGACATCCGATCATGATACGAACCGACATTAAATCTTCGGCACTGCGCATGGTCTTTTTGGATGAAGGTCAGTTGAGCAGCTCCAGTTGGACGCTTTGGTACGATCAGCCGCGCTGGTGGGATCAAGTCACAAAACGACATGGAGTTGGCACGAACATCGGCATGGTCGACGGCCATATCGAATACTTCAAGTTTAGCGATCCCCGCACCCGCTGGATGGCCGAGCACGAAAACTGGCAAGACCAGGGAAGGCACGACGGGCAGGCCACTCAGCAGGGTAATCCAGACCTCTGGAAAATACAACGGGCCATGTGGGGAGGACTGGGCTACACACCAAGCCAGTAATGGTTAAGGAAAGCGAATTATAACAAAGACATGGGTGGCAATCTTAAGTTTTACGGCAAAGTTTAAGATGAAGTGACGCGTTTTCCGAAAATGTCCTGGATAGCACCATGAAGACTCATAGTATAGGATACTGCTATGGAATAGGATATAGCCCAGTGCAAATTAAACACACGTTCACAGAGAATTAGAAGAAGCGTTATCATAGCAATCGAGACGACTACCTGGAGCAGGCTGGCCCTTTCGTTTGTGATCGAATTTGTGTTTAACAGGCCGACATCAAACGCACACAGCAGGATAATGCTGTTAAAGATATTCCACAACGGAAAGATAATTAGCCAGCTTATGCCCTCTTCAAGCATGACAATTCCTGAATAGACACCGGTACCTGTCGTAACGAGTAAAGCGAATAACAGCATCAGCCATTTCTCGAATTCGTATTTTTCGTGTCTGACAAATATGCTTATAAGGCTTAGAACCATACCCAGCATCGCCAATGACAGAAATAAGCCAAACCGGGACAACAAGAGTAATACAGTTAAATTCACTTTCATCTCGCCATGATTCATCCAAAGCAGCAAAACAAATGCAAAACTCAGAGAAAAAAGTGTCAAATCGTCAAACCGGGCCATAGATAATGAAAGTTCTCTCCGAGCTGCAAGGTTCTTTCTTCGCCCCTGATTAACATTTTGAGGATTAAGCCAGTTTGCGATTTGCTGATTGTTTTTTTCTTCCAGGAAATTGGCATCGTTCAACTCTGTGTTAATGTCTCTCTCGACCGAAGATTTCTGTGTGTCATCGGATTGTTTACGTCGTACCATGACAGAATGCCCACAGCCGGAACATTCGATCTTCTCGCCGATTAACTTACCTTCCACCGATATCGGTTTGCCGCAATACACGCAATTAAATCGTATCATATAGCTCGCCACACCATTTTTTTTACTTGCAGAATGACTTTTCTTCCAGAAGCATACTTAATACCAGCCATGTTTACTGCCTCAAGCTCTGCTGTTATGTAAGATCAGTTTGAGTTCATTGACCAAATCTTTTATCCCTTTAACCTGGCAGGCTTCCACGCCATACGTAAGTTGTCGAGTTTTTCACCGAGTACTTCAATAGAATCTTCCTGTATCCGGCCTAAGCCCATTTTGGAACCCATTACAAGGTGCTTTACATTGTTCGTATCATGGCTCATGATACGTGCCGCCGTTGCATCTGCGGCCATGATATCCTTGCCGGCTATGATTGCCCATGAGCCAAGACGTTCTTTCAAATTTACAGTTTTACCGCCCTGGCTTGAGGTAGGGCCGTCACCTTCGATGCCGATAGAAAAGTCGATAATGGAAAGATCGGGCTTTAAACTCTTTACAATATCCAGATATACCTGCGCGATTGCTCGTGGGCTGCTGTGATCGAAGGTGCCGCGGTTCCACCAGGTACCACCTATCAACTGGGCATAGCGAGACAGCGGCGTAATACCGATGAAATTCTTTGCTGCTAATGTAAGCTGCGCCCATGAGTGCGTCTTGGCTACGGGAATTGAAATTACCTTATCCGCATTGGCGGCAAGGCTTGAAACAGCTATCTTATTCAGAGACGTGCTGGAAGGGACCTCCACCCAGCCGGGAGAATCGGTTTCTATACATGCCAAAGTGACTTTTCCATCGAACAATGAACTTAGACGTTCAGCTTCTTTTACAAGATTTTTGCTGCCGTCCAGGGTAATTGCATATTTCCATTCGAACTTCGGCAGGTGAGAACCTTCGCCGATGATGACCTCTTTTGCGCCGGCCTTCAGGCACTCTTCCGTGACGGCAATTATGATTTCAGGTTTTGTACACTCGCCTTTTTTGAAACAATTGTTATATTGCGCCCAGGGAAAATTAACAAAATTGGGTTTTATAAAGACCGTCTCGCCTCTGTTAATAATAGTTTTAATTCCACCCAGCGCATCAATAGCATCCCGGGTCATCGAACCCAAATCATCGCCGCGAATCGCAGCTACCGTTGCGTTTTTATTTTGTGGAGAATCATTACCTTTACAATCCGTGGAAAGACATGATGCTCCGAGGGCGACTGCTGTACTAACACCTGCTTTTAAAAACTCACGGCGCTTTATCTTTTGCATTTTTTCCTCTTGATTTTATGCTCAGCAATTTTTATATGGATTTCATATGCGAATCCAGCAATCCAATCATGATTCATCCGTCAACTATTGTCAATAAATACCCATCATTATCAAGCACTACTCACCGGAGAATGTTTTGTATCCCTCTAATACGCCCGTCCAAAAAATGCAGCATAAAGGAGAAACAAAATTAAAAGCAGTATAATCAGAAAAACGATCTTCATGGCCCTTCTGAAATCTCGTGCTGTTTTTTCAGACTCTCTTTTCGACATCTTCCGCGATTTCTTGATTCCCGCTCCGCGCAGTACCTGGTCTGCACCATCCCCACAAGGCACATCAGGATCGTGATTTGTTCCACAAATAGCACAAAAAGCCATGCTATTGCCCTTTTTTATCTTAACATTCTTGAAGGCCGAGCAGAACCGTAAAGCATCCCCATGAGAGCCCGACCCGACGCTACTGTCATCACCAGACACAACTTATTGAAAAATGTATTGGCCCTTTCTGTTTCCGGAGAAGGTGGCGTTCCATTTTCTTAAGCTACCAGGCATTCCCTTCCAGGGTGAGTATTTCATATGATTGTATCTGGCCTTCGATTAATTCCGGTCCACCGATGCTGGTTCGAATAGTAGTTCGTACTGCAAAAGTGTTCACCGAAATCGACTTGTTATTCTCTGGCCTGTTAGCGGATGGAACAACGAGCGAAAGAATTAATGTGTGCGAGTCTGGGGCTTGATCCAGCACGACAGATGGCATAAAGCCGAGTTGTGTTTCATCTCGATATATCGCTCGGCCTGAGAACTTGCGCTCGCCCTGTTTATCTTCGTATACAAGCTCAAGCTCATCGGGATCCACCATAGAAAATACGATTTTCACACCATCTCCAGCAAGGTGATAGGTTTTTACGCTTACAAGTTCCTCTTTCATGATTTCTCCTTTCATATTTGTGCCTGAATTCCAGTGAATTCTGTTGCCATAATACTTAATTTCAGCCGATCTCTACATTCCAAAGCTCAGCAGTAAATCAGACTATCTGCTGTCCTCCATCATGTCCTTCTATTAACAAGCACAACTCATCGTAAAATGTATAGCACCACTTTAATTCCCTCCACCAAAAAACTGTTACTATTTACCCGATTCTTAAAAGAACTTTGAAAAAGTCCAAAACAGATAGCCAGTCCCAGCAGCGATGTCTAAGATACCGAGGGCAATTACGAACACTATGAGCGTTTTACCCCTCACATCAGGTTTTCTAATAGCAGCTCATCCCAACAAGACGCTGTACATTCCCGACGGTATCGTCACAAGAGCGATGAGAATTCCAACGCATGGAAGAGCCGGACCGTATAAAAATCCGCCAAAATCACCCCAATTCCCCGGTCGAAGAATACGGGGAGAAGCACGGTCAATAAGCCATATAAGACTGCCTGCAATCCCAATGGGCACAATAGAGCAGACGAACGGCGTTATAGAACACCAGTGCCGATTTTGTTTGTGTTCCTTTTTTCTTATCTCTTTTCTACGCACTTCGGTAGTCTCTAACACATCGCACACTACTGGACCTCCATGCACATGAGATATATGTCCTTGAAATGGAGATTGTCGAGTTCCGGAGGTGGTGGAGCAACTTCTGGATCAGTTAAGGGAATCGGGTGTATGAAGTCCAGGCCCCGTTCTTTAAGCGCTAATCTCCACTCTCTCTCAACGTATTTTGATTTACTTGCATGAGTGGACCAGAACAAGTAAAAGGCATCTCGATCCTTTATGTTTTTCACAATTTCCTGCTCCCACATCTGGCCTGCACGAAGTGAGAGCACGTCGAGAAACACGTCAACCCCAACAGCCGTGATACCTTGTACACGCTGCAACACCTCTTTTCTGTCCTTGGATGAGTAAGATGCGAATGCTGAAATAACACGCCGTCCCTTCTCTTTCCACTCACGTAAATCAGCAGTGCCAGCAACGCTTCCCAAAACAACAACCTCGAAAAGAAGCTGAGCGAGTAACATTCCATTATGGAGGACTGTTATTTTCCCGGCATAGGAACCTGGTGGTAAATGCTGTGGCGCCGTGATCAGAAAACTAACGTTCGACGTATGGCCTGTCCAATAGAGGAATTCCTGTGATCTCTCAACTACAAATGGATCAAGTTTCAAGCAGATGGATAGCTGCACATTGAGTGGTGCTGCCAATCCTCCTCGTGATCCTACTTCCACCTTGCGTTTTTGGCGAATCGCCCTTTCTATCATATCTTCACGACTATCTTGTTGATAAGCCCAAAAATCAAGTACAAAGGATGCTCCCGGAACTATTTCAGCAGGTGCGAAGACAGAGAAATCAACTAGACGCTCTTCTCTTTTGGAATCCAGTAGCGGCACGGATAGATACGAAGAGATCTCCACGCGACGCATATTCGTTACGGGAGGCGCCGAATTCAACATGATTGTATCAGATCGCAAATTTAAGTCAGAGCGAATTATTGGCGCGGAGATATATTCTACAGGCTTCCTCCAAGTCAGTTGTTCGCGCCGAATCCCATCTCGTGTTGTGGTATCCACGTAGTCTGCGGCTTTTCGATCTTTTCCACGGCCGAGTTGGCTATTGACTTCGCGTGGCTTGGTGCTATTCAGGCATTTTACGAGATCCTTAAATTCTCGTAACCGGTTGAGGACTTCCGAAGCCGACTGAATGCGATCAATAGGATTGGGCGCAATGATATCAAACACTAGATCTTCAACGAGTTTTGGGATATTGTAAACCATCGGAATAGCCTTGACTGAGTCAGGAGACAAGTTGCGCACATCTTCGATTGTTTTCACCTCATATGGCCGACTTCCGATGAGGAGCTCATACAGGACGATACCTAAACCAAATAGGTCGGCCTGTGGCGAGAGTGGCATCCCTTTGGCAACTTCAGGTGCAAGATACGGTGCCTTCGCTATAACATGATGATAACGTTGGTTCTCAGAGCCCTGAACACGGCGGGCGCTTTCAAAATCTATAAGACTAACCGAAAAAGCCGTAGGTAGTGTGCCGTCCGTTCGGACAGGGCTTTCTGTGGCGATGTATATATTCTCAGGACTCACATCTCCGTGCACAATACCTGCGGAGTGGATCTTGACAAGAAGTTCAAGAGAACCTTGTATAACTTCGAGAGCAAGATTGATGTTGAATGCCGCACATCTCTCCATTGCCTTTGAAAGCGACCACCCTAGAACGTATGGCTGGACGAAATATGGTCTCTCTTGCCAAGAGGATGTCCGTAAGATTGGCACAATCGAAGGCGTGTCAACCTGTTTACTAAGAAAGGAAAGAATGTTCGGCTCGTTATAGAAAAACTCGACCATATCGGGTTGTTTAGAGTGGTACTCGCTTAGCATCTTGATAAAAACCCATCGCGACGACGCCGCTTCCATACCCTTGAAACTCGACCTACGGTCTGTGTGTGAGATGACAGAAAGCTCGATAAACTCGCCATCGAATCCTGGGAAATCGTACTCGATATTCTTATCTCTTTCTTGCTCGTCTTTACTCATTTGAGAATCCTTGAATCAATTGTATTCTTTTGCACGTCGAACGTTCCGTGCGACTGGCTGACAATGGATTGCAGCGAAATTGCACGTATAAATATCCGAGGACCATATTTAATTCCAGCCCCGAACTGCATGGGCAGGATTTATATATTGCCCATCCAGACTCAATCCCCGTCGGTTCCCCATGTGTGCGTAGCGCCGGAGAGCTGTTAAGTCCGGCTCTAAAATCAGAATATAGCCGCTATGAGTAATATATACTGCGACAGCCGAGTGGGCAAGAGGAAAAATGAGCCCCCAAAGCTCATTATAGGCTTCCGGGGGCATCAAGAACCTGAAACAAAACGCCGTCTCACGGAGATTTTTTTGGAATATCCCCGACATATCGTGCAATTGTTCGTATAATAGATAACGAAATGAATATAGAAGGCATATTCAATTATAAAGGCAAAAGTGATAAGGCAAAAAACAGAAAACAGATGTTAAAATAGTCAATAAACAATAGAAAATAGTAAATCTGAAGGTTTTCCGGCAAAGTTATTTGAAAAAACAAACCCAATTTATGAATGGGCAGAACAAGCTTAAGTATCTATATAAAAGGTAATTATGAAGAATTTCATGCTTTGATATGACGAAAAAACAAACCCAAACAAAGCCAATTATATTTAACCCCCAGATTTATCTGGGGGTTGAGAAACGAATTTGAAAAAACAAAGCCAATTTGCCAGCGGACAAATCGGCTAAACTCTTTACTGAAAGGTGATTATGGCAATATGCTGCCCTTGGGGGCACAAAAAACAAAGCCAATCAAACCCAATTTCAAGGCCTATTGCCGGCCAATGGCCTGGATGATGGCTTGCTTGGCTTTTTCTGTTGCTGGATTGTAGGGGTAATCGTTGCTCAATTGGGCGTAAACGGCTTTTGCCTTTTGAAGATCTTTTAATCCGCATGAGGCGATGACCTGCCGGGTAAGGACCTCGGCGATGTCGTAATCACTCAACTGCAGATTCTTGAGCCGTTCGGTCAGATGAAATGCAGCCTGAAATTCTTCTCTTGCAAGGTGGATATCGAGCTTTACGAGATTCACTCCGGGCGAAAATATCTTCGCCGGATCTTCGGCGACGACCGTCTCGATATTCGCCATTGCAAAGTCCAACTGGTTAGGATCGGTCTGGTTAACAGTAAGAACTCTGGCATGTCTGATTAGTCCGGCGTGTTTGACTTTCAGTTTGGTTTTGTCGGCCGAGCCTGACGATGCACTAAACTGCTCGATAAGTTCGACAGCCTCAATTGTCCGGCCCAGTCCCAGCAATGCCTGGGCTTTGGCCATGGCCAGCCGACGAGCCAGGTCACCACCTATGGAATTTGCTGCTGGCAGTTGCTTGAGTACTGAAAGGGCCTGGTCATTTTTGCCGAAATTGACGGTCAGGATTTCAGCTTCGCAGATGCCCGCTTGTTGTCGGACGGATGTCTTGGCGTTGGATTTTTGCCGGAGACGATTGAAGAGTTCCAAAGACTTGCCGTACTGTTTCAGTTTGGGCCCAAGCAAATAGCTACCGAACTCGAAGAAGAAATCTGTATCCTCGGATTCCTGCACAAAGGCAGGAAGGTTTCCGATCAGTCCTTTCATGGCGAGTTCTTTCCAGTCGGATTGTTTCGCTTTGTCGGCAAGAATGAAAAGATTGACCAGGTCTTTAGGCGGGATTTTGGCGAGATTCCGTTGCCGGATGACCTTGTCGATAGAATCTGTGTCATTCATGCCCATGAAGCATTTGTCCGGTTGAGGATGTACGTAAACTTCGTGTTCGCTCTTGGCCAGCGTTTTTCCCTGCAGGGCAATTTCAAGCCTGACTTTACGAAGCCCCGGGCGAAGGAATACATGCTCTACTGTTTGGCCCTCAGCAGTAGTTCCATCGTCGAAGGCCCATTGGTATGAATATTGGGTGCTTGGACCTGGTTTGATGGCATCGAATTGCATTGTGACGAAGCATGGCCCGGTTTGTTCGAGACGAAAATCATCGACAGGTGACCATTCGAAAGCGGCATAAACCTGGTTCGGCTCATTAAGCTCGGCGGAGACGGATTTGAAGCGGCCGACGCCGATAAAATCCTTTCTTGTCATGACCCGTAATTCTTCGGAAGGTTTTTTCCATGCCGCTACGGCGAACATTTCACGCCACGGGCTGCACAGGAAGTATTCGAGCTTATGAACGCCGGGCTTGAGCGAGATCGTTCCCTGTTTCTCGCCTCGACGGGCCCTGTTGATGTCGTGCCTTCCGGGCCAGTCGACGACAAGCTTATCATCAACGGATATATAAGAATCGTAGCGAGAAATTGTGGCGAAGCGGTACTTGCCGTTTTTATCGACTTTGAAGAATCCCTTAAAACGATGGAATCCGAATCCACCCTGTTGCTGTATCTCGTATTCCGGCATAGGATGGATATTGAACGCATGGTGAATATCATCGACAAGACTGCTGCTGACCGGTTTGGCCACATCGTTAAAGGCTTTTGTGAATTCCGGCAGACGGTCCGACTTGCGCAGGCCTTTCTTCGCCCACTTTGTCTCAAGCACAAGTCCGGCTTTCGGCTCCCATGTTTGTTCTGGATTTGTTTGCTTGTCTTTAGGCACAAGATAAACCAGATAACTCGGATTGCCCGGCGGGCTTTCGAAGAGAATATCCATCGGCTCACCTCGCCCGGCGGACAAAACCATGCTGTTGACTTTGATGCCGCTATTGGTTGCGATAACTTCCGGGATATGATCGTCCGGATTATACTCCGCCGTATAGAGACGCACAAGGGAAACTTCCGGGTACTTGCCTCTGAGCATAAATCCCGGGTCCACCCATTTGGCCCTGCCAAGGTAGCTGTTCTTCTGGGCCTTTGTGATGAGTCTGAGCTGCTTGCTGCGGGCGGGAATTGCCGTATTGATCTCGGCCAGCGGCTTTTTCGGAGTAAGCGGGCCGGCACGGAATATAAGCCTCTTGTCGGCGTAAACCTCGAATGTCACCGATGTATTCGGATCGGAGCGGTCGACAATTCCTGCTCTTGCAACAAAATGGATGTAGTCACGCTTAAGGTTATAGGTAATATAGCTGGAGCCGAAGGATGGAAGAATATTCTGGCACAGCTTTCCGTTGATTCGATAGCGTTTGGTCCACCGGTTCTTGTCGATCCATTCTTTGACGTGCTTTGATTTTTTGTCGGGCTTGATATCCAGCAGCGAAACATCCGGAATAAGCGAATGCGAATAATCCTTCTCGATGCGAAATCGAACACCGGCATCATTCTCGTGCCAGCCGGGTGCGCCTGCCGGCTCTTTGGACACGGCAGAAGCAGAGATTGAAAAAACAACTACGGCACAGCACAAAATATATCCGAAATACTTAATCATTTCTGTTCCATCCGGTTTCCGGCGGCCTGGGCCCGCGCGAGGGCTTCGAAGTAAGCGCTGACCATTTGGTTGTAATCCTTAAAGTCCGGCGTCTGTTTCCTTGACAGAATATTCCGGAGCTTTCCGGCCAATCCGCTGTCATTGGTGTACTGAATCGCAAGCTGCGAGCCGACGGCGCCGTATGACCTTTTCAAGCCGTCGATGGTTTCGTCATAGGCACTTCTGATTGCGATTCCATCGCTTCGCCGGAGCGATTCTTCCACCCTTCGCATGGCCCGGATCGAAATCTCCAATTCAGTGGTCGAGAGGTTGTGGCGTTTGAGCTTTGTCACCACGTCCTCCGAGGCCCGCCTGATTTGCTGCTGCGATTGCATGGTCGCGCGCATCATTTCGAGCACTTTAGGCGGCAGCTTTCCACCGGCGCCGAATTGTGTTGTGCTGTCGGTAGTTTTGCCGAGGCCCGTCCCTCCCGTGGCGGCGCCGACGTCCCGGTCTTCGACCTGACCGGCTTCCAGCGGCGTATTGGATACGCGCTCGCGCAGGGCGTACTCATTATCCTGCAGGTCCTTGGCGACCGGCTCAACAAGCTGGCCGTCGGACATGCCGCTGCGCCCGGCACCGCTTCGACCTTCCAGTACGTTTTCTTCCGGCCTCTGGTCGCCGGTCTTGCCTTTGGCGCTTGTGCTGCTGATGGTGCCGTCCGATATGGGACCTGCGGTATGGTCCAGCGAATTGAGATAGCTGCCGATATCTTCGACCTCCGGCCGCATCTCTTCTTCCGACGTGATAAGGTCGCCGACCAAATCCTCCAGCTCGCTCGGCAACTCGGCAAGCGGGGCCAACAATTGTTCGTCTTCGGGTATTTCCGCGATAAATTGAATATTGTCATAATAGCCCATCGTCGCTTCACAGTTTATCATCAGCTCCTCGGCCATCTCGACCGCTTCGGTCTCCAGACGATACGCATCCTCTCTGGCCTGCCGCATTTCAGCGGCTTGTTCGACTTTATCGGCCAGCTCCTCAGCCTTCTCATAGACGCTCTTCATCGACTCGACCATCTGAGTGTCGCCGAAATCGAGAAGATTCATATTGCTCAGGTCATTGACAATGTTAGAGAGGATTTCAGCGAGTTTCGACTGGTCGATTGCAAGGTCTTCCAGCAATTGTTCATCCTCTTCGGAGAAATCCTCCGGCGGCTGGTCGAGAACCATCTGCCGTTTCTCCATGATGTCCTTCTGCTGCTTTATGAATCCGTCAAGCTCCTTGACCGTATTTTCCAGCGTTTCTTCCGGATTCTGACTAAGCGATTCGTCTGTTTCGCCCAACAGCTCGGCCATTGCTTTCTCTGCATCAATCTGGCTCTGCTTGGCAACGATGCCTTTCAGGGCGATAAGCTGATCGAGCAGAAAGACCTGCTGCTTCTCGATCGACTTAAGAGCGTAAGAAGCAGAGCTTTTGTCGATTCCTTCACTCTGGGCAGTTCCGGTTATCTTTTCGAGAATCCTTTTGTGCTCGTTGTCCCGCAACTCGACGAGTTGGGAGACAAATCCGGGCTTTGGCTCGATGGATACTTCCCAAGCTCGTGTCATGTGAGATCCGACTGTATCTTGTTTTTGCTTCATCTGTGTCAAATGGCTCTTGAGAGAAGCAAGGTTATCCGCATCAGCACGATTTGCATCGACGACATCGTCGAGGTTCGCTGTCAGATTGACCGTGACACCCAGAGCTGTTTGCTGTGCTTTGATGGCCTTATCGAGTTCGGCAAAGGCGTTTCTGCCCGGATCGTCCTGGGAGATTGTCATTTCTTCGAGAGATTTTACCTGTAGCATTAGCGGCTTCGAGCTGCCGGCATTGCCCACCGGGCTGAAATCCTCGCAGAACGCCTGCAGAACGTAGCTGCCGCCCGGTTTGAACAGACTTGCATCGATCGACAGCAGGAGAGTCTCGCGCGATTCGGTCTTTCCGGGTGGGCCCTGGTAGTCCCAGCTTTCTATCGTTGTCTCAGAGCTGCCGGTCCTCGCCGACTTATGTGTTACATACATTCGTTTAGCTCCGAAATCGTCATACGCCTGAATATCGAGCCTTAGCCGTTCTCCAAGGTTTACCCGGCGATTGAAATCGGATGTAACGAATTCCACCTCCGGCCTTCGATCCTGCTTTGCGAGAACGGGAGCTTCAGCGATTTTTATTCGCTTCTCGAATCCTTTTGCTTTGACTTCTATCTGGTAGAATTCGGCCTGCCGAAGCTTCGTTTTGGCCCTCCAAAGTCCGCCGGAATTTTCGAAGGAAATCCAGTCGCCGGAATCTTTATACCAAAGGCCTTCGGCGCTTTTATTGACCTTGACGTCGATAGTGACATCAGAGCCGGCCGGGCCGGACAACGCCTCGGGCGGACCGAGCAGACTTATACGTTCGGTGCCGGTGTACGAAGGAGCGAGAATTTGAAACTCGGATTCGATGATTCGGGGTAATTTGTTGACTGTTACTTTGGTACTTGGTGTATAGGTGTCGGCGGCGAAGACACGAAAAGCAAAGGATTCGTTCACAGACTTGAAAGTGTAACGATAGCGATTGTGCCCTTCGGCCGATGACTGCATCGTTGTGGCTTTATTCTTGCCTCTTTCGTCGCTGACATAATCACTCGCCCGCTGCCAGACGATTTCCGGGTACTGGGCCAGTGAATCGTCAGCTTTAAGGCCCATGACTTCTACAAGTATCTCCAGATCGTCGCCTTCGGCCATGTGCGTATCGCCGGCCGGCGTTACTTTCAGAACCACCGAACCTGCGGGAGGCACGTCCCCTAAGGGCATTGCGTATCGTAACAGCGAATTGGCGAGATGGTGCCCCCGGCTAATGCCGAATAAGAGCCACAATATAATAAGAATCAAAAACGCGGTTCCCCACCGGACAAGTTTTTTGTGCTGCCACAATTCATTCACGTTTGCTTTGGTCATCATATCCGAGCCGGTCCTGATTGTTTCCTGAGCGAATGGTTCTTCTTTAGGACTAAGCCGGGCCGATTCAAAACACAGCGCGTTGATCAGCATATTTTCGGGGATTGCGAATCTGCTCTCTAAGAATAAAGTCACCGATTCGAGCCTGTCACGTTGAATGACCGGCTGCAGCAAAAGCTGCCAAAGCTCAAAGCCCATCAGGCCGAGGCCGCCCAGCGATATGGCCAGACGCAAACCCGCAGGAAGGTGTAGAAGATTGTCCGCTGCAAGCAGAAACAGCCATAGGCCCAGGCTTATTGTCAACCAAATCAGCAGGCCCCGGAGTATCCTGCTGGTGAGCATGAGCTTACGGACTTTGAGTATGAGCTGGTGAACATCCTTATCGTATTCGTGTAGTATTGGTTTCATGGTTCTACTTTTTTATTTTCTTGTTCGCTGCCCTGCCGACGAAGACAGTATTGTTTTCAAGCTGGGTTTGCCAGAGCTCTTCGGAGATTACGGCCTCCGGCGTTGGGTCTTCCGGCAGAAAAATAAAGCGGAAAAATGTGCCGCGCGAAGATAGCAGTAGTTCCTGGTTAGCCTGGTCGTATTTCCATCGCCAGATGCTCAGCCGCCACGGCTCAACAATCCTGCCCAGCTCCCTGTCCCACTCCCCGCCGATATCGCCGAAGTTGGTGGGTGCAAATCTGCGCCGAAGATTTACAAGCGTAAAAACATCCCGGCCGTCTTTGCTTTTCATTACACCGAGCAGCTTTTTATCGTTATAAAAATCCCGCTGGCGTTCGATATGATCCCGGGCAACAGCGAAAAGCTTCTCGTCCCGCCCCGCAGGCCAACCAACGAGATACCTGCCATCTTTTCTAACAGCCAGATAAAAATCTTCGCCGAAGGTCGATTTCACAATAAAAGTGTCCGGGTTGTCGCCCTGCTCGGTCGGTACGGGAGTAAGTGAATCCCGGGTGACCGCCTGGACCAAATCGTTCGGCCCGAATTTCATCCCGGCAAATTTTACAGTGATATTCGCGGCAATGTCTTTTCCTTCATCCAGCATCTTGATTTTGCTGATATAGACCAGGTCCTGAAGTTTCGTGCCCTTTTTGCCCCGCTGCTTGCTGCGCAAAACAAATCGATGAGTTTTTTCTTCGGTTTCGAGATAGATTGTCACGCTATAGAGCTGTCCTTCGAGTATTTCGCCGCTGCTGAAAATTACCTCCGAAGAAAGGTATCTCAGCGGATAGGACTCGCCCCAGAAGGCCTTTTGTGCCGGGGTATAATCGGCCACCGCTGTCTTTTCATCGTATTTTGTAGTTTCAATGAATTTCCAGTTTTGCTTTATTTCTTCTTTGCTCGGGTAGAATCGAATTTCGCTGACCGGCTCGAAAGTGAATTGCCGGACCTTGCCGTACTGAACGTCTTCACCCGTGACCATATCTGTAGTCTTGAGCTTTCCGGCCTTTGGGATGTTCAGCTTGAATTTGCGTCCGGAGGTCAGAGCAATCCTTCCTGTCAGCACTTTTCCATCGGAGAAATAAACCGCCGCTTTCCTTATCGATGCATGGGCGAGAGTTGATTGGGCCAGGACGAGCAGCAAAATCGAAATCACCTGCCATTTGACAATTAAAGCGTTACGCTTGTTCGGATTTATCATTTTTATACCTCTGCCTACAAGAGATTCATTCTCCTGCGGATTATCCACTCCAGAATCAAAATTCCAACGAAAATCAGAATATAGACATAATTGTCCTCAATGAGCGAGATTTCCATGCTTACTACCCGGCTCAGAATCCGGCTTCGCAGTGTTCCGATCAGGTTTTCGTATTCGGTTTCCCGGAAATATCTGCCGCCTGCCTGTGCCGCCAGGTTGTTAAGAAATGCGTGGTCCACTTCCAGATTGGCGCCTTCGTTAAGTCTTGTTCCCACGACAATCGTTTTTTCGTAAGACTCCAGCATCTGTTCACCTAAAAAGGCCTGTAATTCGAATCGGTATCGAGCGCTCCTGGCAAGACTCATTTCAGCTTTGAATGTATTCTCGTATCCCATTATCGGCTCGACGGTAATAGGCGTTGATTTTCCTTCAACTTCCATTTCAGCGGCAAAACGTAATCGGTCAGCATCGTGACGCCCTGCGATCCGGATTGTCGCCGATGCGTTTTCGCCCGGATTGTACTGCTGCTGGTCCCACTTTATTGCCAGAAATCGCTGCCCTTCTTCCCACGAGGTCATATTCTTGACTGTCTGTTGCCAGAAATATCCATACGCTTCTTTAAGCTCATCCGAAGCCCGGCACCATTTCCAAAGAGTGTTCGTTGCGACCGCCATTGTCTGCCCCTGGCCGTAACGCTGCATGGAAACCAGCGGCACGTATCTACCCGCCACTGAAGCTTCGAGCAATGTCACGGCACCGTCTTTGAGCGGCCCTTCCACATTCAGGCTCTCTACCGATACGGAATCCGACTGAGAAATAATCTTTATTGTTTCTTCAATAATACTGTTGCCCAAAGCTGCTGCCGGCACAGTGACAACAAATTGACCGATTTGAAATTCCGATTGGGCCTTGCTTATCAGCCAGGGAAATAACGGCTCAATGATGGTTCGGTCATAACCTCCCCGGCCGAAGGAATTCTCGCCGCCCAAAAAAACGACCGCTCCACCGTCACGGACATATTCAAGCAGTGCATTCAACTGATTCTGCTGCCATTGTGAAGCGCCGAACGAACCGACAATAACACATTTGTATAAATCAAGGACTTCTTTGGAAAAGGGAAAACCTGCTTCGAGCTGCTCATCGCCCTTCTGCCGGGTGCCCTGGACAATAAACCGCCGTTCGCTGATGCGAAATAGTGCCGTCAGCTCGACCGACGGGTCACGGGCAAGCTCCTTGCGAATCATACTGAAATCCCAGCCTAATTCCTGGACGAAGAATAAGACGTGCAGTGTCTCCTTGCGTACTTCGGCGCTGAAGTTACGAACATTATTCAAGTTCGACAGTTCCCCTTCGAAGTTCTGTACAGTAATGCGATATTCATTGGTGCCGGATTCGGGGGGAGCCTGCAGCGAGAATTTTGCCCTTGCTCGCGTATTATCAAGGCGGACAAATTCCGAGCCGCGGACCTGCCACCGGTCCTGCTGTTTTTCCTCAAGCCTGACCTGGGCCACTGAGACTTTCGCAGCGAAGTCTCTCGAAGCAAAACGAGCCATGATGTCGGCGGAGACTTCGAAATTACTTCCCTGCTCGACAAGCTTCGGTGCGGTCACTTCGGTTACAGCCAAATCATTCCATAAATCGGGAGAGCTGCCGATACCCGTAATATAAAGCGGCACATCCGGCAGTTTCGGAGTCTGGATTAACTCATCACCGCCATCGGTCAGCAGAATAGCCGAGTCGTAATTGGCGCTATCGGCCTGGTCCGCTATTGTTACAAGACATTTGCCCAAATCCGTGCTCCGAATTTGCTCTGCGGCTTGTTTTGAGTCTTTGGCGCCGTGCACTTCCACGTCGAAATCCAGAGTTTCAAGATCGATAAAAGAGCGCAGTTTCCCGGTAAGATCCTGAGCCAATCCCTTGGCTCTTTCTACACGGCTGACTTCCGATTCGTCCCTGCAATCCATTGAAGAGGATGTATCAACCAGGACAATGATTTTTTTGTCCCGATTCGGTCTCTGTACGACACTTCGAACCGGGTCGAAATATGCAAGGATGATTAGTAATACGATCAATACTTTTGGGAATAACAGAAGCACCGTTTGTCTGAGCGATCGGCTTCGTCTTTGTCGTCGAAACAGAACAATCAGCCAGACGACTAAAATCAGAATCATCGCCGCAGCCAGGATCGGATGAAGATGGGTCCGCCACCGTAGAACTTCCATTATCCAGTCCCCCCACTGATAATAACTTCCCGGTCGGAAGTGCTCACTGCGTTGACGAGTTGCTTTTCCTGACCGGTTAATTGTATGCTTTCCAGATGTGTTGTTTTTTGTGCCCCGGCCCTGATGGGATTTGCCAGCCAGCCTTCTGCAAGCAATGCCAAAGTCGCCAGTATAACAAAAGGCAGAAACAGCTCGAACGTACGACTCAGGCCGGCATGATATTTCTGTAGATCGTCTGCTGGGTTATAGTCGACAATGCTGTGTGTGATTTTGCTTATTATCGGGACTTGTGAGCCTTGTAAAAAATCCGTCAGGCCTTCTTTCGGCGATGAACGCACAGACACACAGAATTCCTCGCTGCCCGCTTTGACCAGGTAAACGCCTGACTTTGAAAATACCGGCATGTCATTGACCTGGCCGTTGAACTCGGTTTCATCGCCGAGGAGAGAAGTAACCTCGACCTGCTGCCGGCCGACATTAATGCCCTTCGGAGATTCCCCGGCGAGAAGTGACAGCATAGCATCTTCTTCCACAGCAGTTCCTTCAACGGCGATACTTTGTGCTATGACGACAATCAGCCCTGATAGGGGCAGCGAGTTCCAGCGAGGATCAAATGCTGTACCGCATACATAAATATTTCCCCTGCCAAGCTCTCTATGAGCGAATACCACTTTTTCGAAATCTATCCCCATGAGCGGAGAAAATTTCTCAGAGAGCTCCAGCGGATAACAGGTAAATACAGTGATGTTTTCCGGGGATGCAGTACCCGTTGCTTCACGGATCCTGCTCCAGAAACCGGACTCTTTCGTCATTGATTCAACCTTGATTCCACGCGTATTCGATATGCGGCTTTTTAAGCCGGCACCGAGCCATGCTGGAAAGTTAGTATTTGTGCCGGCCTTTCTTGCTGATGGCACGACAAGGAGATTACCGCCGGTTTCCACATACTGTCTGAGGTCGGACGAGGCCTGATTGTTTTGGCTGATTTGTTCCCATGTCGTTACAACCAGAATTGGTTTTTCACCCTGCGCCTGGAGTATTTGGTCAGACCGGCTGAATTTAGAAATCATGCCGGTTAGCTGCCCGTAATTGTCCGGCGAAAAAGCCGTCGGCAGCACACCGAATTCCCCTGGCGAACCGGCAAATAACACTGTAGCAGTCTGCCCGCAAACGATTCCTATGGGCGCCTGGTTGTCGGCGGCAAAGCCGTCCCCTTCGATCCATGTTTTGAGCCAGTGATAGCCGGGTGTGTCGGGGCTAATTACGACTTCAACAACTTGACTTCTGCCCGGTTCGAGAACAACTTTTTGCGTGCTCTTCTTGTCCTGATTATCGATGGAATTGACTCGAATATTTGTGACCGCCGCCGAGTTGTTTGTGCAGACAACACCAATTTTCAATGGATGCCTGGCCAGGATTTTTTGTCGGGGAAATTGAATCGAGCTGATGGCCACGTTTGCCTGCTGACGAGTTCCGGATTCTACTCTGTGTAGAATTATATTTATCGAATCGTCTGCCGATACAGATTTCAGAGTATCGTCGGACCACTCGGCCTGCTGCATATCACTAAATACGTGAATCACACCGCCATGGCCAGAATCGGCCTGAAGGAATCTGAACGCTTTGGCAAGGGCATCGTGGGCGCTGCCCGTAGCATCGGTAGGAGTTATTTGATCGAGTATAGTCAGCAGGGATTCTGTATCGGAAGTTAATGATTCACCTGATTCGACCGCCGAGTCCTCTACGAGCGTCACGATGTTCATCATGGCACTGTCACCGAGCAGCGAAACAAGTCTTTTAGCTCCTTCGATGGCTGTCTCCAGCTTTGTTTTGTCGCCATTGGAGATGTCGCTCATCGAGCCGGAATTGTCAACTACAACGACTGCCGAGATTTTGCCTCCCATTTGTACGGAGCTTTGGAATTTCGGCCGGGACAGGGCCAGCAATATAAACGCGATTAAAAGCACCCGCATTAATAGCAGCAGCAATTGATGAATCTTCCGGCGGGAATTCAGTCTCGGATCGGTACGATGGAAAAACATCAGCGTCGGGAAAAGAAGCTGGCGTTTTTTCTGCTTAAGGAAAAGGTGAAACAGCACGGGAAGCCCCGCAGCAGGCAGAAAATAAAGGAAAATTGGAGCAGAAAAAATCATCCTATTTTCCTCCTCTGCAGAATCGCATCGTACACATCGGCCCCGGTATCAGTGAAAATGTAATCCGCACGAATCTTCTGGCAGCCGGTTCGCAAACGGTCCAGATAAAGCCGCAGTTGTTTGAGATAACTTTCTTTGATCAGCCCGAAATCCACGATCAGCTTGCCCTCCTGCTCCATCGATACGACTTCGAGAAGCCCCGATATTGGCATGTTCAGCTCGGTCGGGTCCATCAGGTGAAACAACGTCACTTCCTTGCCGTCGTGATAGAGATGGTTAATGCCCCTGATGATTTTTTCGGGCTCCTGGAGAAAATCGGAAATAATCATTATCAAAGCCCGGCCTTTGATCAGTTCGGCGGCATTGTGCAGGACCGCTTCGATGTCACCGGCTTTGCCCAATTTGAGGTTCTCAAGCTCCAGCAGCATCGGCTTTAGCCGTCTGAAAGTGTCGGTCGGTTCGTGGTAGCTGCGTATTTGGCTGTCGAATGTTATCAATGATGATGTGTCACTTTGCTGTATCATTACATATAGCATAGCCGCAGCAAGATAAGAGCCGTATTCGATCTTGCTCATTGCCCCGCTGCCTTTGTAGCCCATGCTCCCGGAGATATCGAGCAGCACGTAGCAGCGGATGCTGACGTCTTCGTGAAATCGCCGGATTACATAACGGTCGCTGCGGGCGTAAACAGGCCAGTCGATACGCGAAATCGGGTCGCCCGGCATATATTCGCGATACTCGGCAAATTCCACCGATGAGCCGAAAGCCGGCGAGCGATGAAGACCCTGCTTACTGCCATCCATCGGCCTGCGCACACCGATTTCAATGCCGCGAAGACGTTCAGCCATGTGGGCGGGAAGATAGCGATATTCGCCTGTTTCACTCATGGACTCTGCCGGTCATAAATACTGGTTTACTGTGATTCGGATATCGTCTCCAGTAATCTTTCGATAACAGCGTCTGAATCAAGTCCCTCACTGGCGGCGGCAAAATTGAGTATCACCCGGTGGCGCATGACCGGCAAGGCGTATTTACGAATGTCCTCGCAGGAAACATTGAAGCGTCCGTTCAAAACGACGTGCGCCTTGGCGGAAAGCAGCAGGGATTGTCCGGCGCGCGGACCGCAGCCGTAACGTACATATTTTTGAATAAACTCGGGGACATCTCCCTGCGGTCGGGTCGCACGGCAAAGTCTTGCCGCATAGTTCGCCACGTGCTCGCTGACAGGGACTCGCCTGACCAGGTCCTGATACATCGTCACGGATTTTGCATCTACCATGCTCTTGAGCAGCTCGCCGTCGGCGCCGGTCGTTGACAGCAGGATTTTCTGCTCCTCGTCAAGGTCCGGGTAATCGACTTTTATCAGCAGGATGAAACGGTCCAGTTGTGCTTCGGGCAGAGGGTAAGTGCCTTCGAGTTCCAGAGGATTCTGCGTTGCCAGCACCAAAAAAGGGGAAGGCAAGTCGTAGGTATTGCCGCCGGTTGTCACCCGGTGTTCCTGCATCGCTTCGAGCAGGGCCGCCTGTGTTTTCGGCGGCGTTCGGTTGATTTCATCGGCCAAAAGCACGTTTGTAAAAATCGGTCCCTTATGAAACTCAAACGTTCGCTGCCTGGTCTCGGGATCCTCTTCCAGAATATTTGTGCCGGTAATATCACTCGGCATAAGGTCGGGCGTAAATTGTATCCGCTTAAAACGCAGGTGCATCGTCTGGGCAAGGCTGTGGACCATGAGAGTTTTTGCAAGGCCCGGAACGCCCAGCAGAAGGCAGTGACCTCCAGCAAAGAATCCGGTGAGAATTTGCTCCAGAACCTCTTTCTGACCAACAATAGCCTTTCCTACTTCGCCCAATATCGTCGCCTTGACTCTTGCCAGCCGCTCAACCGCCGCAAGGGCTTCATCGTTGGAAATCTCAAGCCTCTGGAATTGCCGTGAGTCGTCGGCAGAAAGTTGTTCAGCAGTTATTTCAAATTCGCACCCGCATCTGCAGCGGGCCTTTTTGCCCGGCGAAGCATGGCTTAGTTTGTAAGTCTTACCGCACTCGGGACATTGTACAGTTGACGAGATATTGCCTTGCATAGTAACTCCAATTTAATGAGTCATCATGTATATAATCATATTTATTCCCAGCCTCTGCGAGGAAACGGATTCGTAACCTTTCATCAACGGGTAGGAGACTTCAAGCCAGCCGGCCTCAAGGTCGTAAGGGCTGTAAATTACTCTAAGGGCCCCATTAATGGTGACACCCAACAGATACGGCTGATTATTCAGCTCCGGTTTGCTCTTTGTTAATGAAGGTGAATACCGCACTTTTGAAACATCGAAAAGGCTGCCGTAAAGACTATGGCCGGCAGGAATAGGCTGTAGCGTCATATTGGGCAGAATCATGTTTAGCTCCCGCCGGACTGCCGCGTCAAATGTACCTAATCCCAGGCCGTTATTAATTAAAAGCACACCTTCATCATTGAGATAGCGCTGAAGGGCTCCGATTTCGTTCTGTGATAACGAAAAATCATCCAGCCCCGTCAGATAAAGAAACGGATACGATGAGAGGTCGTCTGTTTCGAGGTTGACGCCGGCGCGTTTGAGATTAACCCTGACGGATGTATATCGTCGCAGCTTCATCAGCAGCGCCGTCGCAGCTCCGGGATGCACGTTCCAGTGGCCTTCATGTTTGATCTGGGCGAAGACAAATTCATCGGTTGGCCTGGCCCGGTCGGTAAGGCCGAACACTTCCGGCCTGCCTTCGACAAGCCCGACCTCGGCATAGCCCACTATGTAAGCTGCCAGGTCGATTCCGATCTCAGTTGCGCTTTTGATGTCATAATAGGCGGCGTTTTTCAGTTTCTGCAGTCTTTCTATGCTCCGGTTCCATCCACAGCCCAGCCCGAATTTCGAGACGAGCACACCGACTCGGCTGCCGATGTAAATACCTTCCATAAACGGCCTGGATTGTCCCTTGTTGCCCTTATATGTCACCTTATCGACATTAACAATGATATGATACAGCGGATGGTCGGGGGGGATTGTTCGGAAACGACTTTCCGGAAATGCACGGAGAAAAATCTTCTTTGCCGATTCGTAAAAGTACGGTGAACCTGCTATCGAATCGCAGATAATCATGCCACCATTCAATACGTAATCGCGCAAGGCCTGGATATGCGAATCACTAAGTTTTAAGGTTCGTACTCCGCTGAATAGCAGGGCCGGCAGCTTCTTTGGATCAAAGTGAAAATCATTTAAGTTGGTATTCTGCCAGTGATATTGCAAATCCAACGCCCTTGCTTGAGCGACAAACCTTTCCGTGTCCGTTGGGCACAGGTTCCAGTCGGCGATTTCCATTTTTTTGCCGGAGCTGTCAGCAAAAGATGCGGATTCTCCCCAAATCACCTTTCCAACCAGATAATCGGGCTGTGGCGGCTTCTTGCGTTCGGTTCGCCGCAATGGAGTCGCCGGCAGCGGCAGAGGCGGAAGCGCCTCGGCGGCATTGATGTTCTTGCGCGGAGCTTTTTTGGCTTCCTGGGTGCCTAAATACACAAACCAGTCATTCTCATCGGCTTTGCTTTCAATGCTCAAAGCAAAAATTATCATCGCCGCGAAAACAAAGAGCATCAGACAAATAGTCGGTTTGCGTCCGGCTTGCTCTCTCTGCTTTGGCTCGTTTCGTGCTCGCACAGTTCTTCACTCCCGGCAAAGGATCACCCCCCTGAAATTGTCGCCCTGTTTAATGTATTATAAACAAGTTGTGCAGGATTTTCAAGAATCTTTTCGCTGCCAAACAGATTCAAATGAAGGTTCTCATGATATGCTTAGCCATTAATTTGCTTTGTTTCAGTGAGATATGTTGGGCCCTTTGGCCGCTCTAAATCCCATGATGCTGCTTTCCTTGAGCGGCAATTGCGTGGCCCCGGTAATAGCATCGCACGCCGCCGGAACGGCCATCCACGAACCGCCCCGAACCATCCGGAAACCATCCAGTCCGGCATGATATGATGTCGTGTACCAATCGAGCGTCCACTCGGCCACATTACCGGCCAAATCGTTGACGCTATAGGGACTGCCGAACTTCTCGAAACTTCCCACGGGCGCCGAGTATGCAAATCCATCGTCCTCTGAGTCGAAATTGCAGCGGAATACACCGTCAGCGTCAGGTGATTCATCCCCCCAGGGGTAGCGTCTTTCAGGCATTGGATTCGGTTTTTTCTCTGCAGCGTCGCCGTCCAGATATAATCCACCGCGAAGCGCTTTTTCCCACTCGGCCTCGGTTGGCAGCCTTAGCCCGCACCACTTCAGAAAATTAGTTGCATCGTACCACGATACGTATGTAACCGGATAATTCTCACGACCCTCTTTGACGCTGTATGTACCATCATTATTTCGAACAATACCGCAACGTTTTTCGCTGGTCATACGCTTGTTCCATCCTGCCGTTTCGTCGCCGAGTTCGTTTAGATAATCGGTGTACATGAAAATTGTGGTCTCGTTTTTCGATATATAGTACAGCGGAAGATCGGGATCGGGCGAGATTTCTTTCGATTCATCACGCCCGGCGCCGGGCAGACTCTTCATAACGAATTTTCCTGCCGGAATTCGTGCCATTGCAATACTGCGAACACGGACTTTAACCTGATTGGCATCAGCAAATGCTGTCTGCTGCGTTCCCCACCATACAACCTGCTTGTGACCGGATTTCTCAACAATGTCGAAACCGTTGCCTCGAAGAGAATCCATCGGTACAAGCTGCCAGCTTTTTCCGGAATCTGTGCTGTAACGAACAAAAACATAAGCCGGGGATTCCGGCGATATGTTCGGATCGTTGATATCATACTCGATGATAATCTTCCGCCCGGCCAGTTCCGTCGGTTCCTGCCTGAACTTGACATCAGAGATTTCGAGCCATTGAGAATAACAACAACGACAGCATAGAAAAGCTATTCCAAAAGACAGCAGGATTTTTCGTTGCATAGTACAATTCGATCCTTATACATTCTCCGGCACAATCCACGGCTGGCGATACTCACGTTTGATATATTTGTTAGCCTCGTCGCAGTTTGTGAATCTTTCAGTTCGCGGATCTAATTCGAGTTTCAGGTTGCCCACGCGATACGAAATATTTGCCATGTGACATAGCATTGCGCTCAAGTGGCCTATTTCGACATCTGCGTTCGGTCTTTTTCTGGTTCGGATGCAATCTACGAAATTGTCCTGGTGCTCTTTGTCAGCCTGACGTCCGTATTCGCTGTGGACCAGTTCGCCTTTAGCATCATATGCCTGCCAGCCACCACCGTGCCTGCCGTAATACATGAAACCTTCGGTTCCCAGAATCTCTACCCTCGTGCTGCAGAACGGCCAGTCGACAAACTGGTCTGAATCTCTGATATTGCCGGGGATTTTCTTGATATAAGGTGTCCAAAGTGTCGCCTCCATCATTAACGTCAGCGAGTCATACTCGAATGTGGCCAATTGAGTATCGGGTGTTTCGCGTCCGTCTTTTAGGGCATTGACACCGCCGGCATGAGCAACCGTTTTCGGGTATGGAATGTCACCCATTAAGTAACGGGCCAGGTCCATTTGGTGAATAGCGTCACCGGGGATAGGGCCGCAACTGTATTCCCACTGGTTAAGCCATCGCCGGCTTGGATTGTACGGAAGTTTCGGTGCTGGACCACACCATAACTCATAATCAAAGCCCTCCGGGACCGGCTGGTTGGGAACTTCCCTCTGCTTAGGATGCTGCATCATATTGAAAACACGCACAAGATGAATATCGCCCATTTTGCCCGACCGGATATATTCTTTCGCCTTTCTGGTATATGGAGCGGTTCGAGATTGCATTCCGACCTGTACAACTCTCTTATACTTTCTTGCTGCCTCTATCATTTTTCTGCCTTCGAAGATGTTATGTGCCATAGGTTTTTCCACATAAACATCCTTGCCGGCCTGACAGGCCATAATCGTGCCCAGGCCGTGCCAGTGGTCGGGCGTGGCGTTAATCATGACATCGACGCTGTCATCATCAAGGATTTTTCGAAAATCCTGGACCATCTTCGGCCTGGTGTCCTGTGCTTCCTCGACCGCCTCACGTGCCCGTGCAAAACGCCTCGTATTGGGGTCGCAAAGATAGGCGACCTCTACGTCCGGGCGCTCGGCGAATTTCTCGGCGAGATATGTTCCCCTGCCGCCCAGGCCCATTACGCCCATAATTATCCTTTCGCCGGCAGCACGGCTTTTCTGTTGTGGCAATACTGTCAAACTTGCAGCGGCACCTACGGTGCCCATCATGAATTCTCGACGATTTAATGATTTCATATTCTTCTCCTGTTATATGCTGAAAACAGCCATTTTTTAATAGAAACTGGAATCGATATTATCCATAGAGATTCGGTTGTGCAAGAATTTCCCACAATCTGATATGCAAATAGTTCAAAATTCTGCTGGCATTGTCAGGCTGGCCTTTGTAAAATGATAGTTTGGAGATTGGAAAATATAAGCGACCGGCGAAAAGCTGGCAAGCTTAAATCGATTTGTTGTTATGTATTTCGAAAGAGTAAAACACGAATCAAACCAAAAACTTCTCATGCAATAATAATGAAGGGAGCATAAAATGAATAGCAAGAATTTAACAAGAAGAGCATTCCTTGCCGCGACGACTGGCACCGTCGCCGCTATTGCGACGAGTCGTGCACCTGTATATGCCAGTGCCGGCAAAAATGCAGGCAAGCTGGCGATTAACGGCGGCAAGCCCGTTCGAGCCAAGAAATGGCCCGCCTGGCCCCAGTGGGACAGGTCGGCAGAGGAGCATGTAATTTCAATCCTGCGCAGCGGCAACTGGTACAGGGGCCAGGGCAATACGGTTACACAGTTCGAAAAAGCTTACGCCGAACTGCTGGGCGTAAAACGCTGCGTTTGCACTGTCAACGGCACCAACGCCCTGCTGACCGCAATGCACGTGCTGGATGTTGGCGTCGGTGATGAGGTGATTGTCTCGCCCTATACATTCATCGCCACGTACAACGTAGTCATTGGTTCCAGTGCCCTGCCGGTCTTTGCCGATACCGATCCGGAAACGCTTCAGATCAATCCCGATACGATCGAAGAGCGAATCACTGAGAGAACCAGAGCGATTATGCCGGTGCACATCCTCGGGCTGCCGGCGAACATGGACAAGATAATGGCCATCGCTAAAAAGCACAATCTCGTCGTGATCGAAGATGCCTGCCAGGCGTGGATGGCCGAATGGCGCGGCAAAAAGTGTGGCACCATCGGCAACCTCGGATGCTTCAGCTTCCAGAACTCCAAGCACCTGCCCATCGGCGAAGGCGGTGCCGTAATTGGTAACGACGAAGAGCTTATGGACAGAGTCATGTCGTTCCACAACTGCGGCAGGCCATACGGCAGCGTCAAAAGAACGAGCGGCTACCCCATCATCGGCACCAACCGAAGGATGACCGAGTACCAGGCGGCCGTGGGGCTATCGCAAATCAAGCGTCTGGAAAAGGACACGCAAAGGCGCAACGAGAACGCCGAATACCTGACCTCCAGAATCAAGGACATCCCCGGCATCCTTCCGCACAAACTGTACGACGGTGTCACCAGAGCAGCGTATCATTTATATCCTTTCCGCTACAAGAAAGAGCATTTCAACAACGCGCCCAGAGACAAGTTCCTCGCTGCGATGAGGGCCGAAGGCGTCCCGTGCTCCGGCGGTTACGGCCCGCAGTACCGTGACGGCCTGATCGAGGCTGCCTTAAATTCCAAGAATTTCAAACGCAGCTTCCCGAAGGCCAGACTCGACAAGTACCGTCAGGAACTTAATTATCCCGGCAACGACCAGCTTTGCAAAGAAGCCGTATGGATCGGCCAGAACATGCTGCTCGGAAGCAAGAGTGATACCGGCGACATCGCCGACGCCATCCAGAAAATCCACGAGAACAGAGACAAGCTGGCATAGCCGGAAACGATCTGCATTCTCGATGCTGGATGTTCATAGACAGAATGTAGTATAGATCCAATTACTACTCTGTAACAGATGAATTTAGAGAGTGTCTTCTCCGTAAAAAGGGGAAAGACAAATCGGATTATACTATTATTACTGAACAAATTACCATATTATTCAGTTCAAAATCAGTCAGTCCGAGTAATATTACTTGAATGGAAATTATGCAGCGCTACGTCGTTATCTTCAACCGAGCTATTTTTATTTTTTTGGCATCGACAATGCCGTTGATCCTGGTCTGTAATAGAAGCAATGAAAGTTCGCCGGAAGATACGTTAAATGTATTAATGAACTACGAGAGTTTGGAACTCGTCGATAAAATTCCGCTGCGGTTTGATACTTATCATGTACAGGGGCTTGAACTCACAAAGCAATTTTATTTTGTTACATCAGTAGACACAAAGCAAAGGCGAGGCTGGTTGTTCAAGATTAACAGGCAAAATGCCGACCTGGATTCGAAGATGGAATTGACCAATGCAGCCTTAGTCCATCCCGGTGGTATTCAATTCGATGGCCGTTATCTTTGGATTCCAAACGCCGAGTACAGAAGAGATAGCCGAACAATTATCTACGGCGTTGATCCCAATAGTCTGAAAATCCTTAGATCGTTTTCTGTTGACGACCATATTGGCGCTATTGCATCTAACGGCAAAAACCTTCTTTACGGAATTAACTGGGATGCGCGTCATTTCTATACATGGATCCTTAATGGATATCAGTTAAACAAGATCGAATCACCAACATCGATGGCATATCAGGACATCAAGTACTTTGCCGGCAAACTTCTATGCAGCGGCCATAAATCCGGTAATTCAGTCATAGACATTATCGATCCGGAAAAATGGACATTGGTAAAACGCATCGATCTGCCACGAGATAGCTGGAAAAACACGTTAAGTCGCGAAGGCATGGCCTTCGATGGAAATCTATACTTTCTTCCTGACGATGGACCGGAATCTAACATTATGATTTTTACTTTAGCACGGTAGGGCGGGCCCTGGCCCACTTATCGACAATGGTGGTGCAAAACCTCAACCTATGATTTATAAACATTCACTCAGGGCTGTCATCATATTTCTAAGAATGTATTTATTTCTTCATGCTTTTTTGCAATTTCCAAATTAGCCAATCAACAGTTCCCTCAATTAGCCGACATATGGCGTTAAATATTCGTGCGATACTATTTGCGATGGTGCCTGTGAAAACAATGCCGAAGGGAACGATAGATTGTTCTTTTTTTGTTTCTTCGGGTTTACACTTTTTACTCATTTAAACTTACCTGTACGAAACAATAGGCCCACAGCAAATATAATAACCGGGAGCTACGCCAGATATAGTGGTAAAACCCGTAAAACAAGTATAGTTATATTAATGGCAATTTGATAATGTGTAAAGACCTAAATTTGAATTTTTTGGCACAATTTCTCTAGCTTTGTTCTAAATCCTTGCGACCACTAAATATATGAAGAAATTTTATTTTTCTATCGGTCAACTTTCCCCCTGCCTGTCTTGCAGGTCAAAATAACTGTATCACATCAGATTGATTTGTTATAATGCCACAAAATAGAAAGTTCGAAGCACGAAATCCGAAATCCGAAACAATATCGAATGTTCGAAAAAGGAATTCTCAAAACAAAAGCTTTTGCGGAAACAAGAGGGTCACATCTTAAATATTAACTATTCAGTTGAATGCCACGATTCAAAGCCAGTAAGAGATACCGAACAATTAAGATGCGTCGATGTCGGAATCAACATAATATATGTCGCGAAGAAAGCTTCGTGCTCACCATGTGGTTTAGGTTACCGGCTTGTCGTCTTTTTCTTACGTGGGTTCGAACGCTTTGTCAGATGCTGCGTCGATCGTGAAAAATCGAGCAGCGATCTCAAGGCCTTATTCACTGTTGCCGAGTCGCCAAAAGCCTTAGCTACATCCGGCTCCAGAACCACCACGTTAGCTCCTTCCTTTAACAATCGTTTATAATACTTGCCACGGACGGCCTTCGAATAATCAAAGTCATATTCAGGACGCAAATTATCTCGATTTTTATTCGATTTCTTTTTCATGTTTTTTCCTTTCGTGCGAAGTCGCACGCCGAGCGCTAATAATGCGCAAAACTGTACCTCTTTCCGTATGTGATACAATAAGCAGACGATCATGCGATGAGAAGCCAATAGTGATGAATCTTTGCTCTCCTACGGAGTGATCTACATCTTCGAATGTAGCTGAGAGAGGATCATAAAACACGGTTACTGCCTCTTCAAAATGAACCTTATGTTTTTTGAAGTTCAACTTGGCTTTTACCGGGTCCCATTCAAACTGCATCGTAAAAGTTACCTCATACTGCCCACATCCAATTCACATTTGCCCAAAATAAATATTATAAAAGCACAATCTTTTAATTCAAATTAAAAAATTAAAGCTTACTGTATCACATCAGATTGATTTGTTATAATGCCGTAAGTTTCGAATTTGTAACGGAAAGGTTAATATTTCTATTAGGAGGTTCACGAATGCAAGGTTTATATTCCCGCCGAGGATTTTTGAAGACGGCTACGGCCGGTGGTGCAGCCTGGGCGCTTTCTGCGGCGAGCTATTCTCGCGTTCCAGGCGCCAATGACCGGATATCTATCGCCCAGATTGGCTGCGGCGGGCGGGGTGTCGGTGCGCACATGACGGGCATCCACGCACATCAGGCCACACAGAATTTCGAGATTACTGCCGTGAGCGATCCGTGGCGGCTCCGGCAGGAAGCAGCCGCTGCCAAGACGAAGGAATGGTACGGGCGCGAGGCGCGGAAGTTCTCGTCTTATCGCGATGTTATGACACTTAAAGATGTCGACGCCGTGATGATTGCCTCGTGCGACCATCAGCACACAACGCATCTCGAAGCAGCGGCGAAAGCCGGAAAAGACGCGTATTGTGAAAAGCCGCTGGCCCGGCGGCTCGACAGGCTGATTAAGGCATGCGACGCTGTCAAAGAAGCCGGGATTGTCGTGCAGATTGGTACACAGTTGCGAAGCTTCCCGACCTTTACCGGTTGTCGGGAGCTTTATAAGACCGGTATCCTCGGCAAAGTCGGGCGGATAGAACAATGCCGGAACGGCGAACGCCCCTACTGGTACGGATACATCAAGGACGTCAAAGCAAAAGACGTGGACTGGGACGAATTTCTGCTGGATGCACCGAAGCGGCCTTTCGATCCGGTGCTGTATTCTGGCTGGTACGGCTATCGGGATTTTTCCGATGGGCCGGTGCCGGGATTGGGCAGCCATTTTATCGACCTGGTGCATTATATCACCGGGGCGAAGTTTCCGACAAGCTGCGTCTGCTTAGGCGGGACATTCACGTGGAAGGATGAGCACAAATTCACGTGCCCCGACCACGTGCATGCGTTGTGGATTTATCCGGAGGATTTCATGGTGAGCTATTCGACGAACTTCGGCAACGGCAGCGGTAACAGTTTCAAGATATTCGGCGACGCCGGCGTTCTCGATATGGTCAACTGGAACGCGCCGGTTTTGACTGCCGAAGGGGCGAACAGCGCCAAAAAAGGGCCGATACGCGGCAAAAAGCCCGTCGAAGAAGTCCAGCGGCCGGACCATTTCCTCGACTGGCTCCAGTGCCTTAGGACACGGAAGACGCCTAACGCCTCGATCGACGCCGGATACCAGCATGCGGTGGCCTGTATCATGGCGATGCAGTCGTACGATACGGGCAAGAGAATGATTTACGACGCCGAGAAGCGCGAGATACGACCGGGATAAATTTTACGCCGGAGATCACGAGTTAGGAGATAAGATAGATGAATACTTTTGATGAACTTTCACGCAGGGATTTTCTGGAAAAGAGCCTTAAGTTAGGGGCGGCTGGATTTGCCGCTTCCTGCACAGCAACTTCTACAATGGCTTCCGAAACGGGCGACCGCTGGCAAATCGGCTGCTACACCCGGCCGTGGGCGAAGTACGACTACCGCGTGGCGCTGGATGCCATTGCCGAGGCGGGCTTCAAGTACGCCGGGCTGATGACGGCAAAAACGAAGAACAATCTTGTGATTTCCGTAGAGACCACGCTCGAAGAGGCTCAGCAGGTAGGACAGGAAGTCCGCAAACGCGGATTGAAAGTTCCATCGGTGTACGGCGGTGGAATCCCCGTGGACAAGTCGCTCGAAGCGGGCATTGAAGGATTGAAAAAGCTGATCGATAACTGTGCCGCCTGCGGTGCGGCCAATCTGCTTATGGGCGGCATAGGCAACGAAAAGCTGTTTAAGGTGTACTACAAAGCCATTGCCGAATGCTGCGATTATGCCGCTGAGAAAGGCCTTGGTATCAGCGTAAAGCCGCACGGCGGCCTAAACGCTACCGGCCCGCAGTGCCGCAAGACCATTGAGATGGTCAATCACAAGAACTTCCGAATCTGGTACGATCCGGGCAATATCTATTACTATTCGGACGGCAAGCTGGATCCGGTTACCGACGCGGCCAGCGTCGATGGGCTGGTTGTCGGAATGTGCATCAAGGATTACAAGCATCCGAAGAAAGTCGATGTAACGCCGGGCACGGGCATGGTGGATTTTCCCGCTGTAATGAAGCGTCTCAAAAAAGGCGGCTTCACCGGCGGCGCGCTGGTCGTCGAATGTCTTGAGCCGGGTGACCTTGAGCAGACACTCGCCGAAGCGAAAAAGGCCCGGCGGTTCCTCGAAGAATTAACCGGCCAGAAGACATCGGCGAGCCGCGGTCCAGGCCGTGCCGCTGAATTGACTGCGGGTCTGGCGGTTGCTGATATCACGCCGCCCGTCGGCTACCGCATGAGCGGATACTTCAGCGAGAGATTGAGCACCGGCACTTCGAATCCACTTTGCGCAAAAGCGGTCGTTCTTCGTCAGGGTCAAGCATCGGCGGCGATGGTTTTCTGTGATATCATCGGCATGTCGCTCGACGTATCATCGCGTGCCCGCAGGCAGGCGGCCGGGCAAACCGGCATCCCGGCATCGAATATTCTTATCGCCGCTACACATTCGCATACCGGACCACTTTATTTTGGTGCCCTGAGGAAGCATTTTCACGACAAGGCTGTTGCCGGGCACGGCAGCGATCCATGTGAGAAGGTTAACTATGCCGATAAGCTTGTCGAAAAGATTGCCGGAGTTATTGCAAAAGCGGATGCAGCAGCAAAACCCGTTCGGCTGTCGGCAGGCTCGACAGAGCAGCAGGGTCTCTCGTTCAATCGTCGCTTCCACATGAAAGACGGTACTGTCCGGTTCAACCCCGGGGTGTTGAATCCCGATATTGTCCGTGTTGCAGGACCGATCGACCCGGAAGTCGGCATGGTTATCTTTAACGAAGCCGATAGCAATGCCGCGGGGATAGTAAATTTCGCACTGCATCTCGATACGGTCGGCGGGACAAATTACGCAGCAGACTACCCGTACTATCTGGAGCAATCGTTGCGGGAGAAATACGGCGACAAATTCATGCTGCTGTTCGGCAACGGCACGTGCGGCGACATAAACCACATCGACGTTACGAAAAAGCAGCGCCTCCGGACGGATCACATCGGAAGGACATTGGCTGAAACAGTCAAAGCCGGGAAAGATTCTCTGAAGGCTGTTACCGAACCTTTGCTGGGTGTGCGGAGCGGGATTGTTGAAGTTCCGCTTCAGCAATTCGGGCCGGAAAAGGTAGCCTGGGCCCGCGAGAACATAGAGAAAGTCGGCACAAGCGAACTTTCTTTCATCCAGCAAGTAGAGGCATATAAAATACTCGCAAGACAGATGCGTCCGGGCCACACGATACCACTTGAGGTTCAGGTATTCCGGCTGAGCCGGGATGTGGCCGTCGTGGGTCTGCCGGGTGAGGTCTTTGTTGACTTGGGTCTTACAATTAAGCGAGCCAGCCCTTTTGAGACTACGCTGGTGATAGAATTGTGCCAGGATGCTCCGGGTTACATACCCACAAAGAAGGCATTTGCCGAGGGCAGCTACGAAACGGTCAACTCGCGGATTGCTCCCGGGGGCGGTGAGATGATGGCCGAAGCAGCAATTCGGCTGCTGAAGGAGTTGGGTCGATAGTAGTTTAGTCGTTATAGGGAGAAGTATTATGAGATTTACAAAAATGCACGGCCTGGGCAATGATTATATCTATGTCAACTGCTTCGAGGAGCAGGTTGAAGACCCCGCCGCCCTGGCTCCAATCATCAGCGACCGGCATCGGGGAGTCGGCGCCGATGGATTGATTCTCATCGGGCCCTCACAGACGGCGGACGTGCGGATGCGTATTTTCAATGCTGACGGTTCGGAAGCTGAGATGTGCGGAAATGGAATACGCTGCGTAGCGAAATACACGTACGAGCATAAATTAGCCCAGGCCCATGGAGAATTTTCCGTGCCGGGCCAGCAGTCTTTCCCCGCATCGTTGAATATAGAAACGGGCCATGGGATTTTGACCGTCGGGCTCATCGTTGACAATGGCGGCACAGTACAAAAGGTATGCGTAAATATGGGCCAGCCGATTTTATCGCCGGAGGATATCCCTGTGAACCTGCCCGGTGAAAGAATCATTGCACAGCCTATTGATGTTTTTGGACAGGAACTATTGATGACTTGTGTATCGATGGGGAATCCGCATGCGGTATTCTTTTGTGACGATGTCTCGTCAATAGAACTTAAGGAACTTGGCCCGGTTATCGAGAGACATGATCTTTTTCCGAACCGAATTAACGTTCATTTTGTCCAGATTGACAAACCGGCGGAATTTACTATGCGGACATGGGAACGAGGCAGCGGAATTACGATGGCTTGCGGCACAGGCGCCTGCTCTGTTTGTGTAGCTGCTGCTCTGAACGGGCGCCAGCAGCGAATATGCACCGGGCATTTACCCGGTGGTGACCTTGAGCTCAACTGGTGTGAAGAAGACAATTGCGTTTATATGACCGGCCCGGCCGAGGAAGTCTTCGAAGGCGTTTGGCCTCAATAGCAAAGTTTAGAAGCAGAGTTTCGGTGGACGGCAGAATTGAAGGGCTACCCCGTGTCTGCCGGAAGCCGAATCGGTCCTTAAGACCTTTGCGAATCCGGCAATCTTACCGCCAAATTCGAGCAGACCTGAAGTCGGTGGTATTGACAATTCGACCTGCAATAGATTGCCCTGCTCGAATGTGTCGCTCGCAGTCTCAAAATACAAACCGCCGGTGCTGACATTTACGGTATGACCATCGTAAGATATATTGGCAGTGGATCCCACTTTACGGCATGATAAATTGTACTTCACCCCCAGACGCTTATGCCTGCGTGTTTCTGATCGATCCATCGTACGCATCCTTGCATAATAGTGTTGATTCTATGTCCTTGTAAATTTTGTGATAATAGTTGCAAAAATCGTTCCAAAACACAGATTGAATAAATACCCTATTTTAACTTTTACAAGTGCATGCTAAGACAGAGCTTAGATGAACTTATTCGGCCGATTTGGATATATTTGGCAAAGACAGTTATAGCTGCGTTGACAAATAGAAACATTAAAAGCTGAATTATTAGCTTGTTTTTAGCATTTCATAAATGAAGAATAATATTTAGCTACTTATTTTATAGAATGTTACGTTTATAATTAATCACAAGGCTCTTCCAGTCCGAAAAAGAGAACGGATGTGTTGTTTTTTTGCAACGCCCATTCTTGACAATATTTGAGACGGTTCCTATTATTGAAGCTATGACAGAGAACACAGAACAACAACCAAATAGGCCGGATATACAAGGCGATACAATTCTCGGGTCTTTACCTATGGGAATTATCGCTTTCGGTACCGATCTGAAGATTCTTTGGGCCAATTCTCAGGCAAAACGGCATCTCGTGCTGAATGACTACATAGACAAATCCCTGGCAAAAGGAACAGATGACAAAATATGGCAGGGCTGGACGGACTTATTGACTTCAGCAATCTCAGCAGAAAAACCATGCACGTTTGGCAATGTCAGTTATACATCGGAAGGCAAAACCAAACTGCTTAGAATTATCTGCGCACATTTGGCGGGAACCGAGACAGCAAAACAAATCGGCGGAATAATAACAATCGAAGATGTCACCGAGAGAATAAATATAGAAAGAAAGCTGGCGAACACTGAAAGGCTGGCTGCCGTCGGAAAACACGCTTCTAAAGTAGCTCATGAATTGAATAATCCACTGGACGGGATTCTGCGATACATCAATCTTGCAATGAGGATTGTCGAGCAGGAAAATCTTCAAAAGCCGAAGGAATATCTCACTCAGTGCCGGCAGGGCTTGATGAGGATGGTACAGATCGTCAGCGAGCTGCTGGAATTCTCGCGCAGCACGTACACACCCATGGAATACGTCAAGGTCGAGCAGATCATCGAGGATGCCCTTAAAACGATGGAATCGAGGGCGAAAGCGACGAATATTTCGATTATCAGAAATTATACCTTTGGCCTGCCACAAGTCAAGAGCGGCAATCTGTTTCAGGTTTTCTGTAATCTTGCAAAGAATGCTCTGGATGCGATGCCGAATGGCGGCGAGCTTCGAATATCGACCTCTATGGCGGCGGATGATACGATCGTGGTTGAGCTTCGCGATACGGGAACGGGTTTTCCGCAAGAAAGTAAAGAAGAGATATTCGAGCCGTTCTTCACAACGAAAGAAGGCAGCAAAGGAACCGGATTAGGACTGGCTATATGCAGGGACATTATAGAAAGCTATCACGGTCGAATCACGGCACAAAATGCCCCCGATGGCGGCAGCATTTTTACCGTGTATCTGTCGGTGACCGGTTAAAGCAACATATGAATTTATAAAATGAACCTGGGAGTTTTATGAGAAAGAAAAATATTCTTGTTATCGACGACGATAAAATCATCCTCGACTCGCTGTGCGAGTTTCTATCGCTCGAAGGGTTCCAGACCAGCGGTGCTGAAACAGTAAAAAGTGCCCTAACTAAGCTGGAAGAGGAGAACTATTGTCTCGTTTTAACAGACGTCAACCTTCCGGACGGAGACGGTCTCGAATTATTAGATACTATCAAGCAAAACTATCCTCAGACCGTGGTCATTGTGATCACCGGTTACGGAACTATAGATAGTGCGGTAAAGGCCATTAAGAAGGGCGCATATGATTATCTGACGAAACCGATCATTGACGACGAGTTGCGGCTGGCCGTTGGAAGAGCGATCAACCAGCAGTCGCTTATCAGTGAAAATGAAAATCTTCGCTCCCAGCTCGAACGAAAACGCAGGCTTGAGAACATCATCAGTCATAACTATAAAATGGCGAAGATTTTTGACCTGGTCGAGGCCGTCGCCGACAGTAAGACCACGATACTGATGGCCGGACCGTCAGGCACCGGCAAGAGCATGCTGGCAAGAGCAATCCATCAGCACTCGAGCCGAAGCGAAAAGCCGTTTGTCGAAGTCAGTTGCGGAGCACTTCCTGAGACTCTGCTTGAAAGCGAGCTGTTCGGTCATGTTAGAGGTTCATTCACGGGCGCCGTGAATGACAAGGAAGGTAAATTCCTTGCCGCTGACGGCGGGACGATCTTTCTCGATGAAATAGCCAACGCTTCGCCGGCTCTTCAGGCCAAGCTTCTGCGAGTTTTGGAAGACAGGCAGTTCGAACCGGTCGGCAGCAATAAAACCAGAACCGTTGATACACGCATTATTCTTGCTTCAAACCGAAATCTTGAGGAGGAAGTCAGGCAGGAAAGATTCCGTGAGGATTTGTATTACCGGATAAATGTGGTCACAATTGAGCTGCCGCCGCTGTGTGAAAGGGTCGGAGATGTTCGGCTGCTGGCAGAGCATTTTCTGCGGATGTATTCTGCGCAGCACAATCGAAACAAACTCGGTATTACCGATGAGGCGATAGAATATTTAGAGCGTTATCCGTGGCCCGGCAATGTTCGTGAACTGGAGAATGTTATTGAACGGGCTGCTTTGCTGAGTAAGGGCAAATTCGTCGGCACCGAGGACCTTCCGGACTCGATCAGGGCCGAACAAAGCCGGCAGCCGAAACAATATCAATCAATGAGTCTCAAAGAAGCTTTAGCCGGGCCGGAGAAGGACATTATCAGGCAGGCACTGCAAGCCAATCACTGGAACAGGCAGGCAACAGCCAAAGCACTCGATATTAACCGCACAACTCTCTTCAAAAAAATGAAACATTACGGCTTATATGCCGAAGCCGAACGACTGGGTCTGACCTGAAGAAATTGATTATTTTCTATTGATGATTGATTATTGGAAAGAACAGCATACCTATTACTTGGTATATAAACTACGGCTTCTGAAAAGCAAATGGGAATAGCATATCTCTTGTCCGAATGATTTCAGATGTCTTGTACTACTGTTTAAAAACCCCTGCTTTTTTGCGGAGGGAGGGGAGAAGGAAGAGAAAAGCAGGGGCAAAAAATGAAAAAGCTATTATTATTATAGCAGATTTCCCCAAAAGGTCAACAAAAAACACCCTCCGAAATGACCAGTAAAGGTTATTTTTCGGTGACAATATACTTTCTAAACAAGTGCCGGATAATATCGGCCTGTATCCATCAAAGCGTTGATTTTATGCTTTAGATTTTGATGAATGTTTTCTTGCGATACATCCACCATAGTATCAGCCAAACGACGGCGAATCCTGCCAGAGCATGAATAAAGGTATACCAGCTCCCTACATATTTTTCCAGCCCCTCGACGAAAGAGCCGCCGATATTGCGGAAGTTGACCAGATGGACGGCCATATAGACCGTTATCGCGTTCATTCCTATAACCACAAAGCCGAACGCCCATTTCCTGAAACCAAGCACGTCAATTACAAGATAGAACAACGCTAATAATATATAGCAAATGCCGCCTGAGAACAGGACGAAAGAACTTGTCCAGAGGTGCTTGATTATCGGAAAGAACAGGCTCCAAACAAGGCCCGCGACAATGCAGCCGGCCCCTATCACAAGAAGCCACAGCACCTTTCTGATACCTACCTTATCCGAACGCAGCAGGTGCCCCGCCATCACCCCGAGCATGACCGTGCATGCAAACGTCATGCTGCTCAGGATCCATGTATAAGGCGGATCGGTTCCGTCGATGAAGCTGCCGAAGATGATCCGGTCGATGTAGATGGCCAGGTTACTGTCCGGCATCAGAACATCCGCTCCGCGGCCGGGGAACGGGACCAGCATCATTAATGCCCAGAACAGCAAAAGCAGAATCCCCGTGACGGCGATTTGCCATCTGATGCCCAGATTGAGCATGATGATTGCCGCTATGATGTATCCTGCTGCGATGGCCTGGAGCGTATTGGAATAGATATGCAGCTTCGAGATGTCAAATTCGAGCAGGTGCCCTTGTGCGACCATCCCGAGGACGAAGAGAATCAAGGTCCGCTTGAGAATGTGTAGGTACAGCCGCGTCTTGCCGTGGCCTGTGAGCCGGCGTTTGTCGAATGAATAAGGCATCACTACGCCGACGATGAACAAAAACAGCGGCATAATCAAATCTTCGAAGCGGAAGCCCTCCCATTTGACGTGTGTCAGTTGTGTCCGAATCAACTCAGTCATTGGGCTATTGAATATCTCATGCAGGCTTGCGAATATTGCCCCGCCCCCGATGATCCAGAACATATCGAAGCCGCGAAGGGCATCAATTGACATTACACGCCCCGCGAGCTTGTCCTGCTTTTTATCTTCCAGCGATTTTGTCTGCATCTCGTCCATAATAAATCCCTTTTATCTTCATTCAGGCTGGCTGAACCAATTTTGTGCATATTCTAATGTCACTCGGCCGGTTGTGTAAGGAAAATAGCTACTTCTTCTTTTTCTTCCGCGCTACGACCAGGGCACGCTCGGCCCAATGGCTCAGCAGTTGCCGGTCCTCAAGGACATCGGCAGGGATTTCGTAATATGACATGGAGTATGTTTTTGTCTTCTCGGGGAACGGATTGAAAGCCGACGAGCCGGCCTCTACGAAATCATCTCGATTCGAGTCATCGACCTTCAGATACGCCACATCGTCGGCGATAAGCCCGAACATGACACCGTCACAATAAAGCCCTGCCCCACCGAACATTTTCCGAACCGAAACCTCGCCCCAGCCAGCAAGCTGGTCGAGAACAAAATCCACAAATTCATCCGAAACGGCTATAGGTTTTGCCTTTTTGTATTTCAGAACGATTTAAATGCTCATTTCCAAACTTTACATTTTGTTCAGAGTTAACAAGCCCGTTAATTATTACCTCAAGCCGACGTTATAAACCTTCTAATCGGCGAGCGAAATCGGGCCTGGCGATAATATTTTTTTTATGACAGTATGTCCCTTCAGGTTTGGAAATCTTTTTTCAAACTCATTTATATCTCTTTCATATTCGTCATTGACTGCAACATCAATAGTTGTACCCGCAATTGCCATTTGATCGATTATGCGCGTCGGTACAAAAGAATCTCCCGCACTAACCTCTGAATCTGAAACCTTTTTCCTCAAAATCATATGAATATGGCCAATATAAATTATCTCATTTATATTAGCCTGGAAATTCCGCTGTACCAGTGCTTCAAATACAGGCAGGAAAAAATCACCAAGAACAGCGCCACGAATGGAAGAAATAAAATAGTCGCCCTTATTTACTTCCAGAACAATTAGACAGGACTCATTATCTTTAGTGCAAACCCGAAAATGATTGCTGGCATAGAGGACGTATTCCTGCTCCTTTTTCTGGCCGTCTTTGCGTATCACAAATGCACCAGGCAGGAGCTTATCGGTTCTATCAAGCCTGTTTTCAGAAGTGACCGTTGCCAAAACTATTCCCTTTTTATCCAGCCGGGCCAGTTTTTTATCAAAATGCTTTGGCGAGTTCGCTGCACAACCGACCATCAGTGACGTGCAAATTAAACAAGATAAAAATATAGCTTTAGACATATTTAATCTCCGTAATTTATATATTTGGCTAAACATAATGCTAACTGAAATTTTAAATTTACATTGTTAAAAACATGTTTTTTTCTACACGAAGTCAGAATCTTAACATATCACCATCAGACTGCCAAGTAATTCTTTCCCGAGAAATTTCATCAAGAACATGAGCATTAAAATATTTACCCGGACTAATAGGCAGTCACCTGATTTCAACGGGACGACCATGAGGTGTAACTCGTAAGCCGGTCGATGACATAATCCACGAATTTATCCGAAACGGCTATAGGTTTTGCCTTTATTGTTTTAAAAATCCCTTTACGAAAAGAATTCCCAATTATCTTCACACATGTATTCTTTGTTTCTGAATCAGTCGGCCGTACGTGCAATTCGGAATCCGGTTGCCGCACACATGGAATTGAGCCACCAATTGATGCGGGTTGTAACACGGCAGCCGGCAGCATCCGAATCCCAGTTGCCGCCTCTCGTCATGTGCCCGGTCTTATTAATAGTATATGGATTTGTGACTTTTTTATCCGGGTAATCCACGCCGGCATCCGAACACCATTCCCAGGCATTGCCGCTCATGTCATAGAGTCCCAGCGCATTAGCAGCAAAACTTCCGACGGGAGTAGTCGCTTCTCTGTACTGCCCCTTAATAGTGTACTTCTTTTCCGCCTTACGGGCATCAAAGTTGATTTCATCCGAGTTGGCAACGTTCTTGCCGTTGCCGAATCGAACCTTCTTGCCTCTTTCCCTGGCGGCGTACTCCCACTCAGCTTCGGTGGGCAAACGAAAGCCCTGCACCTGTCTTACGTCGGTAGTGACCTTCCCATCCTTATCGAGCAGCTGTCCCGTTGATTCATCATAAGCCGCCGGAATACCATGCTGTTTGCTCAGCCAGTTACAGTAAACAATAGCATCTTCCCATGCAATCCAGACCGCCGGATGCCGGTCCGTTTGCTTAAACCAATGCGCTTTGAAGTTGGGATACTTCGTCCATCCCTTCTCAATCATCTCCTTTGTAGCTTTTCCCTGCCCATCCGTTTCCGCTTTAGTTTTGTATCCGGTTTCTTCGGCGAACTTTCGAAACTCACCAACAGTTACCTCATACGGCGAGAGCAAAAAACTGCCAAGCTCGACTTCGTGAATAGGCGTCTCAGCTAACATCGCTCGGTCGCCGTCAGCCAGTACATCTCCCATTAAGAATGTGCCTCCTTCGACATACTCCAGCTTCGGATGCGAAGACGATTTCTCTGCTTCGCCACCAGATTCTTCCCCAATTACATTGGAGCAATACATTAATAGCCCCAATACAAAAGACATCATGCTGTAACGGATTATTCTCGAAATTCCCATGCTAATAGTTCTCCTTTCTATGCTCATCAAGCCGCCAAATTATTCTCATTGTGATTATGAATTGCGACTACGTCATTCCGACCGGAGGGCTACAAAGTAGCCCGAAGTGGAGAAATCTTTAAAAACAGATTCCTCGATTCCGCTTCGCGGAGTTTACCCTGACCGAAGCCGAACGGGCTCGAAATGACACAAACAAGCGTATTTATTATGCACAATTGGTTTTATCTTCACGAGTTTGTCAGATATAACCATCAGTTCCATCATTATAGACGTTATGTCCCATTAAAAAAATATCTCAATTATTCATATTATGCAATTTTTTATATAAGGCGCGGGATAGGCAGTTTTTCCTGCCCGTGCTGTCTATTAGTTAACGTTCACGACCTTCTTTTATTACAGCGTGGGCAATCGATCTGCCCATCCTAAATAAATGTTTGACATGGCAGGAAAAACAGGCCTTAAAATCAGAACGAGTAAATCCAGTCATAGAGAAACATTGACATTATCGATGCTACAGCTTACTTTCTAACGAAAAGTACCGTATATTGTTTTGCTCAATACAAGTGGAAAAAAGGAGAGACATTATGGATATTATTGCAGTCAAGACTTTTTTCATGTGGTGCACGGTAATCAATGTATTATTACTGCTTATCTCATTCCTGATCTGTGCCTTTGCCGGCGATTGGTTTTACGGAAACCACAGCAAATGGTTCCCCATCTCCAGAGAAACGTTCAACATAGCAATCTATTCCTTTCTGGGATTATACAAAATTTTGGTTCTGGTGTTCAACATCGTGCCCTGGATTGCATTGATTATCGTGGGATGAGCAGGCGCAGGATAGGCAGGTTTTCCTGACCTTGCGGTCTGTTTGTTTAAGATAAAAATCTTCTTTTCATTCGGCATGTGCAATCGAGTTGCCCATCCTGCCGGGTTGTATTTGTTTTTATCGCAAGAAAACCCCCGCCCGGGTGAGAACGAACGATCATATCCCTTTATCCCAATTCTATGAGCTATGTTGGAAATATCGTCTTCTGCCGGACGGGGGTAAAAATTTCCTATTCTTAAGTTTTGAATATCCTCGGCGATGAAATGTATTTAAATTGTCTTACTGCCCTATCCTGTCACTCCTTAACCATTGTCACCATATTATCAACTTGTTTGAAAAATCTATTTCAATGTCCATATATAAGTGCCACTAAAGAAGCTTTAAGTAACTCTTTTTTTTATCACTAAACAAAGTCCTCTCTACCCTCTTACCCTTTTGCATGTTTTCATTTATAATGTTTTTCAAAAAAAAGGACGACAAGATGAAAACAATCATATTTATATTTCTCGTTTCCATGATACACGGTGCATTTAGCAATTTGTGCGCAGGAGACATTACCGTTCATAATTCCGCTGAATTGTCAATCGCATTGCGAAAAGCCCAGGATATTGACATTATTCTTCTGGCGCCCGGAGAGTATAACGGTGGAATATATGTGAGGGACATTTCAGGCCGGGCAGATGCTCCGATCACAATTCGAGGAATCGATCCGAATAATCCTCCCGTGTTTTCCAAAGGCGGAAGCCAGGCAATTCACATGGCTGATTGCAGTTACATCACACTCGCCCATATAAAAGTCCGGGAATATCCTGCTAACGGCATTAACATCGATGATGGAGGCATTTTTGAGACGCCCTCTCACCATATAGTGTTAAACAATATCACTGTTCTCAACACCGGACCAAAGGGTAATCGCGATGCACTGAAGATGTCGGGAGTGGATGAATTCGTTGTAAAAAACTGCCGTTTCGAAGGCTGGGGGGGATCAGGCATTGACCTGGTGGGCTGCCATAACGGAAAGATTACAAATTGCACGTTCGTGGGAAAGAAGGATTATTCGCAGTCCAACGCGGTTCAGCTTAAGGGAGGGACTTCAAACGTCATTGTCGAAAAATGTTTTTTCAGGAACGCCGGCCATCGCTCCATCAACCTCGGCGGCAGCACGGGCCTGCGATACTTTCGCCCCAGGGTGGGTGACTACGAAGCAACTGAAATTACGGTTGCAGGAAACAGATTCATCGGGAGCATGTCCCCGATAGCATGGGTTACGTCAAGGGGTGGCCATGTCCACCACAACACTATTATATTTCCTGAAAAATGGATACTCCGCATTTTGCAGGAGACAAAGGATGCGAAATTTAAGCCGTGCCATAGCGGGATATTTGAAAATAATCTGATCATCTATGATTCAAAGGTAGATGTGTTTGTCAACGTTGGTCCACGAACAGCCCCGGAAACATTTAAGTTTCGAAACAATGCGTGGCATCAAGTTGATGGAAGCAGCAGAAAACCTGCTCTTCCCACGCCGGAAGAGAATGGCATCTACAATGTGAAAGTCTCAATGGATGAGAAGAGTATGGAGCTGGGATTGGTTCAGCTTAACGATCCTGAGATACTCGATAATACTGGAGCACAATCTTACAATCCAGAGAGGAAATAAACCTCGATTTTCATAATATACTTATTCTCTGGCCCGCTCTAAGACATAATCTGCCGTTGGCACTTCCATTCTTTAAGCTGATTTCCAGAGTGTTGCATGAGCCTTCAATCAGGAATAATTCATTGTTCTTTGCATCCGAATAAGTCTCACAGAAGTTTATGGAATATTTCTTTTCATCGACTTGAACTAAATACGTATCTTTATTTTGCCTGGGCAGGTTGGTGACAATATTGCCGAAGCTGTCAATTCTCACAACCAATCCTTCCCGGCCTTTTCTGTAAAACTCAAGTTTCTCCATTTCTTCTATTTCTTCGCCCAGGGCACTATTGGGATCCAGATCGATATTCGCTGCTGCTTTTGCAAAGATGTCCCGGCCATGGAAGGTCCTGCTGGCATCTTTCGGAACAGGCAGTTGTCTGATACTCACAATATTTTGGTCTTTAAGCGTTTCCCAAAGCAGCCCATTGTCTGGGGCAGCAAAGAAATAGTCATCTGTTTTCACGACTACAGCATTTCTTGCTGTACCTACACCAGGATCAACCACACAGCAAAATGTTGTGCCCGGCGGGAAAAATCCGTAGCTGTTTTTAAGAATCCATGCAGCTTCTATTAAATCCTGAGCTGTAATGGTATGACACAGGTCGGTTATTCTCGCTTCGGGATTTATAGCATAGATTACCCCCTTCATTATACCCACATACTCGCTTTGGCCAAAATCTGTTAATAAAACAATCATTTCTGGTCTCTCAATCGTTAATCAGGATGGATTTTACCAATAATACAATAAAAACAAAAGTCTTTGAATAAACTCAAGCACATAAGCGTATTTTTAAAAATAGAAAGGAATTACATAATCCTTTTTCTCTTTTTTGGTAAGTACAGATAAGGAGACAGACAATGATAAACCTCGAACCGAGAGAAGATGTTCAGCCGATCTGTCCGCATTGTTCTACTGAATTAAGAACTGTGTGGATGCACATACTTAGAGGCATTCTGGGCAAACGCTATATTTATTTTTGCCCGAGTTGCAAAAAAGTGCTTGGGGTATCTCATCGCAAGGGCTTCTGGATGGGATAACCAGGGCCAGTTTTGAAATCGGGGAAGTATAACAAATGGAAACGGTCGCCAAAATCACAATTCGATGTTTTGTGCTCGGCATGGCCTTGCTAATGCTCTGGTTTTTCCTGTACGCCACAGCAGATGACCGGATGTACGAATTTCATTCGAGATGGTTTGACCTGACAAAGCACGAATTTGCATTGATGCACTACTGCGGCATGATGATCTTAAAAGTTCTTTGCTTTATGTTTTTTCTCTTTCCTTATATCGCATGCAAGTTGAGTGGAAAAGATTAAGATTTGCTCAGTTTTATGATGCATTATGCCGGACATCGTGTGAGACATTGTCTTTTTGTCTTATAGCACCTTTATCGACTAACAATCCCACTACATCCCTATTGCCTTACTTAGCGGCAAAATCTACAGGCAATTTTTTTTTTTCAAAGATTGTAGTTTTGACAACAGCTATGCAACTAATAATATGAATTAGGAGCAATACCAAATGGTTGACATGGCTGAAAAAAACAGGTTTTTAGAGCAGATCGAGGAGAACCAGGATATAGTCCACAAAATCTGCTGTTTATATGCGAACAACACCGATGATCGCAAAGACCTGGGCCAGGACATTATCTGCCAGCTATGGAAATCATATAAATCGTTCAGGGGCGAGTCCAAATTCACTACCTGGATGTACAAAGTGGCACTCAATACTGCCCTGCTCAACTTGCGTCGGCACCGGGTTAGAGTACGAATCGAGAGCCTGAAAGAACATCATACTGATGTTCCTGCAGAAGCTGAAGAGAAAGAAAAATACGGACATATAAACAGACTTTATGAGGCCATAAACCAATTAGGTAAGCTCGATCGAGCTATCATAATGCTTTATCTGGAGCAGCTTTCTTATAAGGAAATTTCCGAAGTCATCGGAATCTCAAAATCAAACGTCAGCGTAAGATTGGCTCGGATAAAAAAGAAGCTCAAAGAACTGCTAAGTGGAGGGCTTTAACATGGAAAATAACGATCTGGTAAAAATCTGGAAGGAAGGAAATCAGGAAATGCTTAAGAACCATAGATTCGAACGGTCGGAATTAGAAGCCTTTTTGAAACCCAAGGTGAGCAAAGCCACCCTTAATCTGAATTTGAACATCGTTGTATACATGACAGCACAATTAGCAGCGATGGTTCTAATGGGATTTGACCTTTATATATACCGGTCTAATCCGGCCATGTTGACGGCGTTGATCCCCATGTTCATCCTATGTTCATCCTTCTTCGGCTACGGCGTTTTTTTGCTGAGCTACATTTGGCAAATCAATTGTGGCCGATTCGATCTAATTACCGCCATTAACAGGAAATTGAAGGTGTACCGGACACATTATGAAGCATGGATGTGGATAGGAGCTGTTACGTGTTTGTTTTTGGTTTTTGCCTTGAATACATTGACTGACAACGACCAGGGAACGTATCGCATTAATCGGCCGGTCTTCTTCGCAGTAATATCTCTGCTGGTCATTCTCTTTATCTATGGCTCTCAAAAGATCGCACAGTTCTTTGCTATTCGGCAGATCAGAGTTTATCTGACGGATCTGCAAAACGATGTACTGGAAGGAAGCTGCCGGATTGAACAGACAAGAAAACAGAAGCTGATAATTTATGTAATTCTTTTCATTATTCTGACAATAACATTTATCTGGGGTCTCATCAGGGCGTACAATAGCTAATAAATGCTAATTCAATCTCACCGCCCCGGCCATTAACTGGGGCGGAAAGAGAAGGTGAAAGCAGGTTCATTATTTTTGGCCACAATCTTCTTTTCAATCAGTTACAGAGCTATTTCTTTGTAGGACAATGTCGTGTTCTTCTCGAAATGTGATGGTATCTGCGCATGACAAGTATGCCGGTTCCAAGCAGGATAACGGTTGACGGCAAGGGAACAAGTACGAGTGAAAGGTTGTCGGCAAAGCCATCGTTGTACGCACCAGAACTTACTCTATTCATCTCCAGCAACACTTCGATTTGCCGAGTCTTTGCTGGCAAAAATCCGTTTATGTCCTGAAATAGCAAACCGGTATCGTTACCGCGGTTGCTCGCCGTTATCGATCCAATTGCGGCCGATTGAATGAACTTTCCATTGTTGTCCTGAAAAACGATTGTCAGGGTCGCATAATCGTTTTGAGCTTCCCACCCACCAAAATATCCGCTGAGGTCATAGCCGACCGTGCCCAGATCAATCTCATCAGTGGCTTCTGATACATCTATTATTTGCATAGCACTTGAAGATATATTGCTCGGACCTCCTGAGAAGAAATTATTGCCGCGATCATCAGGACCAGGGCTGTCAAAATCAGGAAATTTTACTCCATTAAAAACAGCTCCGTATTTCACCACCGTAAAATTACCATCCGTGTCCCATTCTGGAACGCCAACAACATCATAGCCGTCATTGGAACCATCTCCGAGTTCAGCATCTGGATTTTTAATTAGATTATCTCCGAATTCTACAGGAGTGGCCCTGAGAAATTGCAGAGGAATCAGAATAATCAACAAAACAGCAAAGATTGTGGAATTTCCTGGCAGATGCTCAACCTTACTCATTTCATACCCTTTCCATACCTTGATTGCATGGTGTTGAAAATCGTTTCTGTATTTTATTGATAATATCAACAATGTCACCGTATTGCAATAAAATAAAATATTTTTTTATAACAGGGACAATGGGGCATTTCGGCCAACTCTGATGTCCGGAATCATTCCTGAAATATAGCAGGACCAGACTAATAGAATCGTTGACATTAATTCTGCAACAGCTTATTTTCTAATAAAAGTACCGGATATTATCATGTTCAACGCAAGTGGAAAAAAGGAGAGATACTATGGATATGTTCACTATCAAAACCATTTTCATGTGGTGCACGATTATCAACGTATTATTACTGGCTCTCTCGTTCCTGTTCTGTGCCTATGCCCGTGAATGGATTTACCGAATGCACAGCAAATGGTTCCCAATCTCCAGAGAAGCATTCAACGTAGCAATCTATTCCTTTTTGGGATTATTCAAGATTTTGGTTCTGGTGTTCAATCTCGTGCCCTGGATTGCATGCGCTATCGTTGATTAAGTCCAGTCGGATGGGCAGGTTTACCACCGCAAGGCAATCTATATAAGGAGTCTATTAAGATTGTGGACTACCTCACCTTAAGGTGTACCCAAGGGAATGCGGTTCATTTTTTTGTGCACTAACTTCTATTTATTCAGCTATTGTGGTGACTACGTATTTTTCTTAAGAAAACAGCCCCTGCCTGAAGGAGGATGGTGTAAGATGACAGCAGGGGCTTAAATTTGGATTAAAAACTACTTATTTATAGGATCCAGGAAAAATATGTCAATTGTGGTGACTACGTATTTTTTAAAAAAAGCCCCTGCGGTGCGGATAAGGAGGGGGAAAAGCGAGATTTAGCGAGTTTGCAGGGGCTTGTAGACTATTTATTTCTCATTTAGGTGATTATAACACAGTCGGCGGCGTTAATGCAAGACAAAGATTTAATAAAAATGCTCTTTTTTTTAAAATATAGGTCAACTATTACCCGCATAAGAGGCCTCCGTGGGGAATTCTTGAGTTTTTAGGACATATCTGGTATCCTGAGCGATTCGATAAGCTAAAATAGGAAATTATGTATAGAGCCTTGGTATAAAAAAGAAAAAGACAAGCAGGAGCAAGCAATGTTAAAAAGAGCGACCTTTGTAATAGTAATCCTGAGTCTGACGCTGCTCCATTCGCTATCGTTTGGGGCCGCTGACCATCCACAAAACATCATTTTATTCGGTTGGGATGGGGCACAGCGACAGCACGTGAAAGAATGCCTTAACCGTAAGGAACTGCTGAACTTACAGAACCTGATTGACGAAGGAGTTTTCGTCGAGATTGATATTGAGGGTAAAACCGACACCAAGGCCGGATGGTCCCAGATTCTTAGCGGCTATTATCCGGAGGTGACCGGCGTTTACAGCAATAAACAGTATCAGCCGATTCCAAAGGGGCTGAGCATCTTCGAGAGGCTTGAAGCACATTTCAGCCCCGATAAATTCGTCACCGCTGCAGTTATCGCCAAGTCGGGCAATGTTGGTGCTGCTGCACCCAAAAAGACCAAAATAACAGAGGAAAATCAGAACTCCAAGACCGCCAAACAGGCAAAAAGCAAGAAAAAGAGGCAGCCACAAGGCCGTATCATCATTGACAAAGACACAAAATATCTCATTATCCCCGGCGAGCCTTTCTACATTGCAAAAAACAGCATGGATGTGTTCGAGAACGGCTTAAAGAAGAATGAAAAAGTCGGGACTCGGGCGATCAAGCTGCTTGAGAAGTACAAAGACAAGCCGTTCTTTTTCTTCGTCCATTTTGCCCAGGTCGACCAGGCCGGGCATGAGCACGGCGAGAATTCCAGAGAATATAACGATGCTTTGATTTCGAATGACCTCTGGACCGGCAGGATCATGGACAAAGTCAGAGAATTGGGGCTGACAGATAAGACGCAGTTTTATATCACCGCCGACCATGGATTCAACGAAGATGAAAAGGGGCACAGTTTCGCGCCCTACGTATTTCTTGCTACTAACAATAAGAAGGTCAACCGTAATGGCCGACGTCAGGATGTGGCGCCGACAATTATGGAGTCTTTCGGCCTGAACCTGAGTGAATTCGCGCCGGCATTGGATGGAATCTCATTGACTAAACCGGACAACCGCTCGCCGGCGAAAATCGAACCGGAAAGCCGCAAGCCGGATGTTCTCTACGTTCCTACGCCCCAGGAAGTAGTGGACAAGATGCTTCAGATAGCAAAAGTCACGAAAGATGATTTGCTATACGACCTTGGCTGCGGGGACGGCCGGTTTGTAGTGACCGCCGCCAAGAGGTACGGCTGCAAAGCGGTCGGTTACGACATAAGCCCCAGGCGTGTGAGAGAATCAAAGGAGAACGTGAAGAAAAACAATGTCGAGCATCTCGTTCGAATCGAACAGAAGGATATTTTTACGCTGGACCTCAGTGAAGCGAATGTAATCACACTCTTTTTGCTGCCGAGCCTGAACGAAAAGCTCATTCCCCAATTGGATAAGCTCAAGCCCGGCTCGCGGATTGTCTCCTACAGGTTCGCCATGAGAGGAGTCATGCCGGACAAGACAATCCGTTTCACTTCTCCCGAAGACAATTCCCAGCACATATTCTATCTGTGGACGACGCCGCTGAATAAGGTCTGGATGTGGAAAAACGGAAAACCTCCCGCCCGCACTAACCAGCGTTGAGATTTATAGGGACAGACTCTACTCAAGCTCCCTCACGCAGCTTGCCTTTCGTATGCTCCCGGAATTAGTCCGTTCTGACCCACAAACCTGGAATCGCCGCTTTTAAGCGGGCAATACCCTCGGGCGTGACGCGCGTTCCTTTCAGGGACACTCCAATCAGTTGCTTCATTTCGTATAAATGCTTGAGACTTTCATCGGTTACCTGTGTTCCGTCGAGCTCAATATGGCGGAGGCTACTAAAGCTGGACAAGATGCCGAGTCCGTTATCCGTAATTCCTGTGTCAGCAAGCCCAAAGTTCGATAGGTACTTTAGCCCTTTCAGGTGAACCAGTCCGGCATCGGTTACTTCAGTCCCGCGCAGCCACAAGGCCCGTAGCTGAGGCAACTGCCCAAGATGTCGCACGCCGGCATCAGTGATTCGCATGTCTTTTATAAAAACCTGCCAGATATTCGGATGTTCCCTTAAGTGCGCCAGGCCCGCATCTGTCACAGGCGATCCCTCCAGGAATATCACACGCAGTGAACGCTCCTCTGCCAAAATCGCCAGGTCTTTGTCGGTGGCAGTCTTCGAACTGAATAGGACAATCCGTCTCGGTACAGGCAGCTTCCATTTGTCGGCAAACCTGCGAAACCAGGCAGGGCCCATCACTTCGGTCTGAATCGAACTACCCTGTTTCTCCAGGGCATCGAGCGGGCTTTCGGCCTGCCTGTAGAATGCGAGCCAACCCACGGGTGTTGCAAACAAAATTGCCGATACAGCCAATATCGCCAGCCGCTTTCGTCGGCGCGACTTCTGCTTCTCTGTTTGTTCAGTATCGGACTCTGGTTCTCTCTCTCGCACGATGCGCTCCTGCACTCAATTCTTCAATGTATGGTACAGTAATGTATTGATTATATCTTGTTTGGTCTGCTAAGGCAAGGACGGAGGGCTAATACCCTGCTATCAGGCCAGATCGGCCATTCTAAGGAGAACCTAATAGGAATAATTCCTATGAATACTCATTTTATCAGCGTATCCGGCAATTTCTTCGGTTCGTGAATATTTGTTAGAAGATTGCCGCGTCGCTCACCTCACAATGACCTATAGCTTTCATTGGCGAGATACCACATACGACATACACACGACGATTAAAGGACGCCGTCTCACGGACATTTTTTGAAAATAAGCCCGCCTTTTTGGATTAAGATTCGTATAATACTTAACTTATTAGTATTTAGTATATAGTATTTAGTATATAGTGAATGACGAAGGAGACAGAATGAGGGATATTAGACAATCAGGTTACCATATTGAATATCAAATGTGTTTATTCGTGTGAATTCGTCGTTAAGGCTATTTGAAAAAACAAAGCCAATTAGCCGGGCTTTGCCCGGAAATCCTAAATACGAATATCTAAATCCGAAACAAGATGAACGGGTGTGTTTTGAAAAAACGTAACATCTCACTCAAGTGCCACTCTTGACGGAAGCGGTGGTAATTTTCCGGTTTGGATGTATTGTCTCAATGCCAGCTCTATCGTAGAAATAGGATTGACGTTACGTTGTTT